>Ga0105099_10000098_pt1 | contig 53119 bp, 37 predicted proteins | sample PPLLak3cmMay2015_2_FD_79138 | JGI IMG/M metagenome (GOLD analysis project Ga0105099, IMG submission 79138) | Freshwater sediment microbial communities from Prairie Pothole Lake near Jamestown, North Dakota, USA - PPLs Lake P8 Core (1) Depth... | ecosystem: Environmental > Aquatic > Freshwater >... | reverse complement strand
GGGTAAACTCTTTCATTAGGCAAAAAGTCTATTGGATTGTCTGTCTCAACAATGAAATAGTTTTTTATGTATTTGTTTAAAATCTTTATCGGTTCAATATAATCAATCATTCTGTATCATTGTTATATGTGGCACCTGCGTTGCACATAACTTGCTTATATATGCACTCTGCTAGAAATTGTACTACCCTATTGAGTTATCCCTTTCTTATCTATCATTCCATGGTAGCGGATCGATGAGGTTGTGGTAAATCTAATAATTGCAGGAGTTTCCATCCTAATCGTATCAATGGTTGATGATGATCTTATCCACTCTTCGCCCTTTTTTATTATAGCCTCCTCTTTATCAAAGATTATATGAACGCCCTGGCTACTGACCTTTACTATAATCAGCTTATTCATGGTAAAAGGGAATTTGCCGATAGGCGTTAACCGTAGCGAAAGCCCGCTGCCAGCAGCCCCCTTGAGTACTCCTCCATTGCCAAGGATTGCCTTAACGGTATCCTTCAAAAAATTTACCTCTCGATAAATATTAAGCTGCTGGGTCTCCTTGTCGAAATGGTATGTAGGGCCATCGATTCTTCTTCCTTCCGGGGCAACTCCGCTTAATACCTTTCCATCCTGAGTTTGGATATATTCAATAAAGGCGAACTGTTCAGGTTTAATAAACTCATCGTTTAATGGTTGAGCATTGGAGATTACTTGTTGCTTTTTAACGCTACAGCTATAGGCTAGCACCAAGGTCAAGATTATTGCCAGATTTCTAATTTTTATCATCATAGGTTTGAATTTAGGACAGGAAAGGTATTAATAATTGATGAATTGTGTGTGACTAAATTGCTCTCAAAACCTGAAGTAGATGAATGGTTGAATTTCCGATGCCTTGAATTGAAGTATTATAAAGGCGATTAACAGCGTAGCAACAACCTTGAGTGCTAGCGTTGATTTTATGAATGCACCCCTATACGATTCCTTGAACGAAACAGGTAGCCAGTGAATGGCAAATCCAATCGTAATTAATCCGTAAATGCCAATTTGGTTTGTAATTGCCGAAATAATTGATTCCATGCCAAACCTGCTATGTATCTGATTTAGCATCTCCATTGCCTTATCGATACTCGATGTTCGGAAGAAAACCCACGATAAGCATACCACCTGAAAGGTTACAAAACCTGCAAGAAACCTTTTCCAAGTAGAAGATTTTCCCTTCGGGGTTGGGAATATGCTAAGCCATAGCTTGTGAATAACCAATGAGAGGCCATGAATACCTCCCCATACTACAAATCGGATGTTTGCACCATGCCATAGACCGCCAAGAAGCATGGTTATCATCAGGTTAAGGTAGGATATTACCTTTCCCTTTCGATTTCCCCCTAATGGTATGTATAGGTAATCCCTTAGCCATGTTGAGAGCGATATATGCCAACGTCGCCAAAAATCGGTGATATTTACCGCTTTATAGGGTGAGTTGAAGTTAATGGGCAGCCTAAATCCGAGCAGAAGCGCTACGCCAATGGCAATATCGGTATAGCCCGAAAAGTCGCAGTAAATCTGTAAGGCATAGCCATAGGTAGCCATCAGATTCTCAAACCCTGAGTAGCTCGAAGGGCTATCGAAAACCCTATCAACGAAGTTGATGGAGATGAAATCGGAGATGAGCATCTTTTTTATTAGCCCGTTCAGTATTAGGTAGTAGGCATGGTTGAACTCCTGCCAGCTAAGGCTGTATTTCTTGTAAATCTGTGGGATAAATTCAGCTGCACGTACAATGGGCCCAGCAACAAGCTGTGGGAAGAACGAAACGTAAAAGCCGAAATCGAGAATATTCCGAACGGGTTTTAGCTTCTCTCTATAAATATCAACTGTGTAGCTGATGGTTTGAAAGGTATAAAACGATATTCCTACAGGAAGTAGTATTGTTAGGGTATCGAAATGGGCGTTGAAGAGCTGGTTTGTCCAAAGCGATAGGTAGTTCACCACCTCAAAGTTTGTTCCAAGAAAGCTATTGATAGAGGTTGTAAAGAAGTAAGCGTACTTAAAGTACGCTAGAACCCCAAGATTAATGGCAACGCTGATCCCGACAAGTAATTTTTTTACCCATTTTTTTGATGAGATTGGAATTAGTATCCCTGTAGTGTAATCGCAAATGGTAGCAAAGATGAGTAATACAAAAAATAACCCGCTCGACTTATAGTAGAAAAAAAAGCTGAAAAGTAGAAGGTAAATCGTTCTTAGATACGGTTTCCGAAAAACAAATGAGTATCCGAGCATCAGCAAGGTAAAGAACACCCAGAACGAAACCTCGGTGAAGATTATTGGGCTACTCTCGGTGTAGGTGAAGACCTTTATTATACAGTGCCAGATTTCGCCCATGCTAATTGGTGCTTTTTGAAATACTTATTGAATCTATTGGTTTTACTCTATTCTCTAGATAACCCTCATATTCCGAGATTAAAGCTGCATAGAACATTTCGGCAATCAGATTCGCCCCCCGATTGGTAAAATGAATGAAATCTTTTGAAGCAAGCGGTGGGTTTGCGTTTGCCCAAGCGGCCATGGAGTTATTACCACCCATCGCTGTGTAGCAATCCCAAAAGGGAATTCCTGCCTTGAATGCTGCTTGCCTCTGCGCATCCCGAATCTTCTCGATATTTGGATAGGAGGAGAAACGAAGCCCCTCTTTCCTCGAAACATCTGAAACACCAATTATAATTATTGACACATCGGGTAGAGCACCCTGAATGGCTTTGACCTGATTGTATAGCTGATTTTGATAGTATCTATAGTTTTCAACGATATTGGGTACTACATTAACCCCAAACTGGAGAATGATAAGCTTAACATTCATCATTCGAAGCATATCCTTCATAAAGGCCAAATCGGTTTTTGTGAAATCGGTTCCTGAACTCCCTCGAATAGGAATGTTATCAACGGCAATACCATTCTTGGTTTCAAATGATATACCAAAGATAAGCGGGCTGCTATCCCCCTTGAATTTAATCTCGAACGCGCTAGTTTTTTGGCTTATATTCCACGATATAGTGGCTAACTTGTTGGTATTCGGAATCAGCTCGGCATCATTGGTCTTTCCATCGGAATCGAGCTGAACCATAAATGGTTTGGTGTTAAACCCATAGAATATCCTGATTCTTTCGAATTTTCGCGCCGAGCTGTTTACCCCTCCCGTTCGCTTAAACTGTATCCATGCTTCATTCGTTGTTTTTGAGAAAATAGTATGATTTGACGAAAAGGATGAGTACCCACCTAGTACGCCATATCGATTGATTCCCGAAAGCGATTTATCGTGATCGGCTAATGTTGTTTTCTCCCAGTTAGAAGATGTTGATTGTAAAACATAACCAGTTTGGCTACTTTGGGGAAGTGCATGAACCAGACCAATTCCTCCTCCTCCAAACTTAACTTGCAGCCTAGAACGTAAGTAGGAAGTAATTCTATCACCTTCAATCTGCGAATCGCCGTAGTGAAGCACTCTTATCTGATTTTTATTGTAGGTCATACTGCGTAGCGATTCGAAGAAACCGTTTAGTGATTGGTGGTTACTGTCGGCGAACTCTAGCTTAATAATTCTAGCTTTCAGATAATCGGCGCTAAACGCTTGGGCTGTATCGTTTGCTTCGATAGAATCTTTGATTGGTATTGAATCGCTCTTTAATGCTAGAAGGGTTTGCCTTGCGTTAAGCGTGCTGTCAACGACTTTGTCGAGTAGCGCAATTTCGGGTTTAATGAATAGCGTACTTTGTGAAGTATCAGGGCCTAGCAGCTGGTTGATACCTGGGTATCGAAGGGTAATTGAACCAATTTTTATCCCTTCACTTGGAAAAAAAAGTGTAGGGATTAATGCGATGATGGCTAGGAATAAAAGGAGTAAGAATATTTTATAGGGCTTTACCATGAGTAAAGGCTTTCTGTAATTATTCATCAATAGACGAAAAAAACAAAAACCACGGACCTGCTCGCCGAACTAGCTCTTTGGTAGGCGGGGAACACAGAGGCCACGGAGTTTCTAAAATAATTTTACGTAACCATTCACCACGGAGACACAGACCTGCCTGCCGGCAGGGAACACGGAGATTTCTTCTATTTACTAGTTAGACTTATCGATTGTTTCGTTCTTCTCCATCAATGAAAAACCATAAATTAAACGTTTAAGATTTTGTTAATAGCAACTATATTTATAAACATTCTCTGTGTTCTGCGTGTCTCCGTGGTTTATATTTCATTTCATAGTATTGCTGAATATTTACAATTTAACTAATTTAAAGTAAAATAGCAATATTTTTCGCAAAAGCCTATCTTACTTGCAATACTCAATACATTTTTTTGAATAACCATCTTTCCATCTAAAAGGTTAACAGAGCTGTAATTCTCTGTTTTTTTAAAGTGTATCCGAGGTGACGTAGGTATTAGCTCTTCGGTTTAATCTTTAGGGTTTGCCCAGGATAGACCCTGTCGCTCTTAAGGTTATTGATTTTAATAATGTCATCGCCTGAAACGCCAGGGTACTGACGGGCAATGGTCCAAAGCGTATCGCCAGCCTTTACGGTGTGAACGATATACCCCGCTTCAACCTTTGAAGTCGATTGCTGCTTAGGGGCTGTAATTCCTAGCTGAGCTGCTACTCGGGGCGATACATAAATGGCTAACTTTTGGTTAACTCTAATCATATTTCCGTAAATGTTATTCCATGAGCGGAGCTGTGATGCTGTAACGCCAAACCTTTCGGCTATGGTTCCAAGAACATCGCCCGATTGAACTCTATAATCATACTTAACGCTTCCTGCAGGAACATCGTACTGATAGGAGGATGTATATTTTATGGGGTTAATGCTATTCTTTCGATTAAAAAACACGCTATCCTTATAGGCAAATATCTCCTTTTCTTTATCAATAAATGAGCCCACCGCATCAACGGGGAGCTTGAGCGCAAAAGCCCTTTCCCTTGCAGGGATAATATCGAGCTTAAACTGAGGGTTCAAATCTCGAATCAGGTTAATAGGGATTCCCAGTACTTCTGATACCTGCTGAAGATGAAGCAGTTTATTCACCATCAAGGTATCGGATGTTAGGGGAACATTAATGGCTTGTGGTTTAATATTGTGCTCTTTATGGTAGTAGTATGCGTAGTTTGCGGCAATAAAGGCTGGCACATAGCCTCTCGTTTCACGGGGTAAATAGTAGTAAATATCCCAGTAGTTCTTTTTGCCTCCTGCTCTACGTATGGCTTTGTTCACATTGCCCGGGCCGCAGTTATAGGCAGCAATAACCAGTGTCCAGTCTTTATATATTGAGTACAAATCTTTAATGAAACGTGCAGCTGCATGTGTAGAAGCGATAGGATCTCGTCGCTCATCAACGTAGGAGTTGATGGTTAACTTGTACATCCTACCCGTTCCGTACATGAATTGCCATAGACCGGTTGCTCCAACCCGTGAAACGGCTCTTGGATTCAGTGCAGATTCAATGATTGGTAGAAAACGGAACTCTTGCGGTAGCTGATAAATATCTAAGATTTCCTCAAAAATGGGGAAGTAGTAATCGGATAAACCCATCATTACACCCACTAAATCCTTTTTGTTGTGAGTGTACATCGATATATAACTTCTAACTATACTGTTGTAAGGGAGATCGATTGCTGAATTTATTCTGGCAAGACGTTTTATATAAACAGAGTCGGGAAGGTTTATGATTGGTAAAGTGCTGTCAATCTCAATTCCAACTATTAGATTGTTCGAATCAACCGACTGTTGAACGTACCATAGGTTTAATAGGCTATCGAGGTTGTTGTTAAAGTCCATCGATAGGCTAATCCGCTCCAAGGTCGAATCTTTGATAGCAGGGTTAGATACCTGCGCTCTTATTGAATTGAAAATCAGCACACAAACTATAATAGCAGGGTATTTTATAAATTTTTTCATCTTCTTTTATTTAAAATTAATTGTACAGCTTAACCCAAATGCGGGTTGAGGGTATGCCGTTGATGCAAAGTTATTATTTAAAATGGTAGGTTCAACATGAAATGATAGATCATCATTAACGTTCCAATCGTAAAGGTGAGCATCAACATTCGCATCGATAATATTTAGGACATAAACACCAATAAGCCCTGCAAAAGCTAAGTCCCTATTTTTTCGGAAAATATCACGGTATAATTTTAGATCTTCAACGGGTCGTAATCCGTTATACTCATCATTTGGGAACTCCCTAATGGCTTTTTTTGTCCTAATGTACCTTCTATTATTCCAATCGACCAAGAACACCATTGTGTATATCCCGCCATAGATTACCGGAACCTTCCATAGTTTTCGGTTATAAACCTGACCCGCTCCAGGAAGAACGGTAGAAAGAATAGTTGCTGTTGCCGGGGAGTGCTGGTCTTTATTGTAAACCACTAAGGCATCAATTACGCTTGCTAAATAAAATGCTCCTGCGCCAGCTAAGAAAAAGTTACGGGTATGTTTCTCCCTTAAATACCTTTTTTCGTAGTAATCCATGTCGGAAAACACAGGATCGAGATTGTTGTACTCCGAAAGGTAACGCTTATAAGTGTTATTGGAACGAATACCCATGTAAAGCATGCTGCCCATCCCAACATATAATACGGCTGCTTTGCCATACTGCTTGTTGTAAATTTGTCCGAATCCTGGAACAACCTGAGCCCCAAGCCAGAGGTGTTTCGTTTTTAAACTGTCGAAAAAATGTTTAGATGGCTTGCTCTTGGCTAATTGTCCAAAAGAGAAGAATGGTATTAGTAAAAATACCATTCCCATTACAATTGTTTTTCGAATATGTGATGAAAGGAATACCCTCAACGTTCTTTTAATTTTAGGAGAAAACGAGGAAACAGCAGGGTTATTATCCCTCCAAACTGTTGAATTTTTGAATAATTTCTTGTAGCTCAAGCTCGTTATGGTACGAAATTACAATTTTTCCATCACCTTTTGCCCCTGTTTTAATATCAGCAGCCCAACCTAGTTTATTGATTAGGTGTTCCTTCAGCTGTGCTTCGGTTTGGGGAAGGTCGCGATTGGTTTTCAATTTCTGCGATTTCTCAGGATGCTTTTCCTGTAGGGCACGAACTTCTTCCTCGGCTTTACGCACCGATAGGTCTTTTTCAAGAATTGCTCTGTACAGTTTAAGCTGAGCAATGGGATCGTCAATGGTAATTAATGCCCTTGCATGACCCATCGTTAGGCTTTGTTCACGAAGCCCAAGCTGTATTTCGGCAGGGAGTTTGAGTAATCGTAGGTAGTTTCCAACGGTAGCACGTTTCTTCCCAACCCTGTCGGCTAGGTTCTCCTGAGTAAGGTTGCACTCCTCGATAAGGCGTTGGTAGCTTATGGCAACTTCAATGGAATCGAGATCTTCACGCTGAATGTTTTCTACTAGAGCCATTTCTAGAAGCCCTTGATCGTTAGCGGTGCGGATGTAGGCGGGAATTTTTTTCAATCCCGCTATTCTGGCTGCACGTAATCGGCGTTCACCCGAAATCAGCTGGAACTTACCTTCGTTGGAGCGAACGGTAATCGGTTGGATAATTCCCAACCGCTTTATGGATTCCGCTAGTTCGTTCAACGCTTCTTCATCGAAGGTCGTTCGGGGTTGGTAAGGGTTTGCATCAATCTTATCAATATCAATCTCGTTAACCAGTTCGCTGGTTATTCTGTGCTCAATAGTTTCGTTCCCCTGATCGTTTGCACCCTCAATTAGAGCTCCAAGACCTCGGCCAAGCACCATTTTCTTACTCATATCTTATCTGTTTTCCTGAAAATGCTTATGTTATTTCGCTATTATCTGCTTTTCCTTGCTGTCAATCTTGGTCATGCTGTTACGCTGAAGCAGTTCACGTGCAAGGTTTACGTAATTCGCTGATCCTGTTGAAACGGCATCGTAAAGGATAACCGGCTTGCCATAGCTTGGCGCCTCGCTAAGCTTAATGTTACGCTGAATGATGGTTTCGAAAACCATTTGCTGAAAATGCTTCTTGACCTCTTCAACAACCTGATTCGATAATCGAAGACGAGCATCGTACATGGTTAGAAGGAATCCTTCAATTTCGAGGGCTGTATTAAGACGGGCTTGAATAATCTTAATGGTGTTGAGCAGTTTTCCTAGCCCTTCAAGCGCAAAGTATTCGCACTGAACGGGAATCATCACTGAATCAGCGGCGCTGAGCGCATTAACGGTAATTAAACCCAATGAAGGGGAGCAGTCGATGAGCACAAAATCGTAGTCATCTTTCACCCGATCGATAACACCTTTCAGCATCTTCTCCCGATTAGGAAGGTTGAGCATTTCAATCTCGGCGCCAACCAGGTCGATATTCGAGGGGATCAGATCTAGCCCTTTCAGCTCGCTATTCAGGATAATATCCTTGGGGTTCACCTCATCAACCAAGCATTCGTATATGCTAGTTTTAATGTTTCTAAGGTCGAATCCCGTGCCCGAGGTAGCGTTTGCCTGGGGATCGGCATCTACTAGTAGTACTCTTTTTTCAAGAACAGCAAGGCTTGCTGCAAGGTTAATTGCAGTAGTGGTTTTTCCGACTCCGCCCTTCTGGTTAGCAATTGCAATAACTTTTGCCATTATGTAATAATTTATCAGATACAAAAGAAACATGGGGCTCAAAGATATATATCACTACCTTTTAGCCTTCGTTTTACCCGAATGGATATAAACATTACGGTAATTGTTACCAACATCTTATTAACAATTCCTATCCGTTGCGAGTATCTGCAAAAATAGAAAATCTTTTTTACAAACCTCTACGAATTTATTTGATGCCGTATCAAATCTAAAACTATCGGTTTTGCTTGGCTAAAGGCTGATTAATAGCATTTATATGTTATATGACTATCAAGCAATATGCTGTATGATAATAGAATACGCTTAGGTGTGGATTTGAATAATTATTTATCAATGTCGGTTACTTAAAGTTGTTAAAACGCCGACAGGTCTTTCAGACTCTGTCAGGTTAACCAACCTAATTGACCTTTCAGAGTCGATAGACCTGAAAGAGTTAATTGTAAGATTTTTTAGTAAACGACATTGAATTATTTATCCTCCGATGGCTATTGTCTGAAAGTTGTATATTTACGCTTCACTAACTGGAGTGTACACAATGGCTGATAGGTGGTATGTAATTATTAACCCACTGGCTGGTAGCGGAAAGGGGAGAACCGACTGGCCTTTGATCGAATCTTTATTAAAAGCTAAGGGTATTGATTTTGACTTTGCTTTTACCACCCATAAATATCATTCCGTTGAGCTAACCGTGAATGCAATCAATCAGGGGTATAAAAAGCTTGTTGCCGTGGGCGGCGACGGTACGTTGAACGAGATGGTTAACGGAGTTTTTATCCAAAAGAAATGTCCAACCACCGAAATTACTATCGGAGTAATTGCCGTGGGTACGGGTAACGATTGGTCACGGATGTACAAGATGCATTCAACCTATGAAGGGAAGATTACGGCGATTAAAGATGAGAAAATATTTCTTCAGGATGTGGGAAAGGTAGAGTATGAGGAATCGAAGGTCAAACAATCACGCTTTTTTGCCAATGCGGCTGGGGTGGGGTTTGATGCCGAGGTTGCCCGTCGGACCAATCGGTTGAAAGAGCATGGTCATAGCGGGAAGGTTTTGTATATGGGAAGCCTAGTAAGGGCTTTGTTTGGCTATAAACCATCGTTTATCAATATCGCCATTGATGGCGAAAGGCTAGAAGGGAAAATATTTAGCCTAACCGTTGGTATTGGCTGCTTTAATGGTGGTGGGATGATGCAACTGCCCAACGCAGTATCCGATGATGGGTTGCTTGATGTTACTGTTATTCGCCAAATCCGACGGTTCGAGGTGATAAGGAATATCTATAGGCTATATAACGGTACCATCCTTTCGCACCCGAAAATATCGGGGCATACTGGAAAGATGGTTGCCATTTCGTCCGAAACCCCCATAGGGCTAGAGGTTGATGGCGAATCGTTGGGTGTGTCGCCTTTCATTTTTACCGTTGTCCCCCAAAGCATCAACGTTATTGTTGGCGCCGATTTTCATTCGGTAACCAGCCCTGCCACTACGGTGATTGATACGGAGTAAACCTATTAATATATGTTAGTTTTACTCTGTGTTATTGATGCCTCATCCGACATATTTGTGCTTATTTTAGCGTAATGAAAGCCTCTTCTACATTTAGCAATTGATTATATACTTCATTAGATATTCTTTACCTTAAGCCCCCTTCTAAAAGCCCATTTTTAATCCCTTAGAGCTAATTCCCCGCATCTTTGTTGCGATAAGAAAATGTTTTCAGAATACCTCGACAGCTCTGCTGCGAGGTAGTTTATTGAGGAGTAAAATTGAATTTTTTGAGATGCCCATAAATTAAAGGTGGATTGAATAGTGATAAAATAATAGATGGAGTCTATAAAAAATGCATAAATAAACAAAAAATATAAAAAAATAGTTTATATCAATGATAAATGGATGCAATTATATTTAGACACACATTAAAATAATATATGTGCTATAAATTGTCATATAATTACATTATATTTGGATGTATTTTTTAAGGTTAATTAGTATGGAATTTAAAGACAAAATCGAGCTTATTAAAAAATTCGATTACTATGTAAGGAATAAGAGTACAGGAAGTCCTTCAAATTTGGCAAAAAAACTTGGAACAAGTGAGAGTACGGTTTTCCGTATAAAAGATATTATTGAAAGTATGGGTGGAAAACTAGAGTATTGTAGTAAAGTTGAAAGTTATCGCTATAAAAAAGCAGGTAACCTTTTACTCGGTTTTGAGGAGAGCGATCATTGAAATTTACACCAGATTAAGTTAACCTAAATGATATAAAGGTATAAGCAATGCCTAAAAATATCTTAGCCGAGTTAGCCCGTATGTTATGCAGCATGTATTTTGTTGCATTACAGCGTACTGTCAAATTCTGATAGTGAGCGGAGTTAACTTTGATGGTGTTTTGCAAAACCGAATGCTAAGCAAACCTGTTCAATGGCACGATCAACCATTTTGCAGGCGAGAAATTTAATTTTTATTAACCCATAAATTAAAACAAAATGGAAATTTTAAAATTCGATGAACTGAATAAAGTTCAATCAAGCTCATTAGTTGCACAAGCTGGTGTAACATCTAATGTTAAAACAAATCAGAATTTGAAAAGAAAACTGATTGCTTACGTATCATGTAGTTCAATTAAAGGTAACGATACAGGTTGCTGCAAAGGTAAACCTACTACCAAATAATTGAAGATTAGCTTGAATTCATTGTCAAGACTTGTGCTATTACAAAATAGCACAAGTTCTTTTTGAGAGCATATAATATTGAAAGTTTGATTATATGTTTTTGTTTTATGAATTTTCAGATTACAGCGTTATAACAAACCTAAAATCAAAACAAAATGGAAATTTTAAAATTCGATGAACTTAATAAAGTTCAATCAAGTGCATTAGTTGCACAAGCTGGTGTTGTTTCAAATGTTACTACAAGTCAGAAGTTGAAAAGAAAACTAATCGCTGATGTTCTCTGTAGTTCAATAAAGGGAACAGATACAGGTTGCTGCAAAAAAAGTAAACCTACTGCCAAATAATTTAATTTTCAAATAAGGTTTATTGTAATGACTTGTGCTATTGTAGAATAGTACAAGTCATTTTATAATTTCATACGGACAAAATTCTTAGTCTATTAATAATAAATAAGTTACAATCTTGATTTTTACAATTATTCACCATCGTATGCATACCTGCTGGTAGGCAGGGCAGACAGGGAACACCGATGGTTTTGTTCATTGGTGTTTGTGTAATGACCATTACATGGATGTTTCATTTTATCATCGCTTGGTAAGCTGAAAATAGGTAGTGTCATTATTAATCCATAAAATCTGTAAGGTTGAAATTGTTAAATTTAATGAGGTTATATAATTAATAGTAAAGGTGTAATGCCTTCTTCTGCAGTTCCGGGTAATGTTAAAACAAATCAGAAGTGAACATGAGGATTGATAGTTGTTGTATAGTGTAATTCAATAAAATGTACTGATTCTGGATGTTGTAACCGCTTGCATTAGCATTTGAATTGAACCTTATTCTGTGTACTTGCTATTTTTGAAAAGTAGTATTTACAATAATATATTTTTGAGTACCTATTTAGGTAATCTTACGGTTTAGTATCCAATGATTTACAAGAGCATAAAAAATTTAAGAAAAATATCATTATTCTGTATATTAATCAGGTGATGATTTTAAATTTTAACATATGTTTTTGCAAACATTTGATATTTAGCACCTAAAATAGTGACGTTTTTGAATGATTAGTCTTCTAGTCAATTCGATATTATGAAGTTTTAGGCTTTGTATATCTTCTTTATTAATACATAATTTTAGTAATAATGGAAACAATTAGAAAAGTAGCAATTTTCAGGATTGATGAAAAGAATCATTTAGCTTTTCATTTCCCAACGTTTTCAATGCTTCGGGTTGAGGATGAAAATATAAATGTTTTTAAAATGTTGATTGGTAAACAAAATTCGGTTGAGGAAATAGCAAGTATTTGCAGCGTTGATATTAGCTACGTTAAGGGATTACAGAATCAAATTCCTCTGGACTTCTTTTCGGATGAGCTGTTTGAGGATAAGAATCAGACTGAAATATCACAGCTGACGTTTTTATGCTCTACATCTTGTAATTTAAGATGTAAGTATTGTTATGCACAGGAGGGTAGTTATGACTACCCGGCAGAGAATATGAGTGTCGATACGGCGAATAAAACGATTGATTTTTTTGTTGAAAAATATTCGAATATTGGTTCAATTCTTTTTTTCGGAGGAGAAGCTTTACTGAATTTCAAGCTAATAAAGTCTGTTGTTGAGAGGCTTGAGAACTTTCAAAAACTTGGAAAAATATCCTACTTGCCTAAATATTCGCTTATTACGAATGGAACTTTGTTAAATGATGAAATAATGAAATTCCTTTCAGCACATGAATTTAATGTGACTGTAAGTATCGATGGGAGTAAAGTAATAAATGACGAATTAAGAGTTTTCCCAAATGGGAAAGGATCATTTGATGTTATTATTAAGAATATAAAGACAATAAAGGATCAGTATCCCAAAGTTAATATTGGATGGGAGTGTACTTATACCAATCTTCATGAAAAAATGGGTATATCAATTGAAGATGTTAGGGATAACTTAAAGGAGATTACAGGTATTGAGGATGGTCAGATAATTCCTGCAATAAATTCAAATAACCTAATATTTGCACCAAACCTAAAGAAGGTTGAAAAGGATTTTAAGAAAATGCTTCACGACGATTGGCAAAATATTTATGAAGGAAAAAGAATCAATGACATTGATTTTTTAGGAACTATTATCCATTTTATGGATAAATCATTTTCTAGATATATGTGCGCAATGGGTTTCTTTGCCTTCTCAATAGCTCCAAATGGAGATATTTTCCCTTGTCATTTAATTACTAGTGGTAAAAAGACAGACTTTTTAATTGGAAATGTAAATGACGATAAAGAGATATTAAGCCGAGAAATAAGCGTAATGAGCGATAAGTTAAAGATATACGATAAAGCGAAGAATGAGAATTGTAATAATTGCTTTGCAGTAGGATTTTGTGGCTTTTGCCCTGCAGTTCATATTCTCGAAAATAATTTTAAGATTACAGAGCAATACCAGGATACTTGCGAAATTGTCAAAAGTCAGGTTGAGAATTTTCTGGTTAATATGGCAGCAATCAGAATAGATGAAACGAAGTGGAAAAATTTATTGCAATCTGTTGATATATCATACTATAAAGAAGCAAGGGCATGTTAAAGTCGGAGGTTTTTACCATGAATAGATATCTAAGCATTTTATTATCATTCTCTTTAAGTTTAATTTTTTGTAACGTTTTGAACGCTCAACATCAAGAGGCTAATCAGAATGGGCTGTATAACAAATCTATTCAAGATTGGGAGCAACAGCTTATTAATGTTGAAGAAAACATTAGAGACAGTAAGAATCTAAACGAACAACATGTTCTCGCTGGGATTTATTTTTATTTTAATTATTATGATAAAGCGCTAGATGTCCTAGAAGAAATTTTTAGTAAAGACTCACTGTCTTACGATGAAATAAAAATGCTTGCGCAATTATATTACCAAAAGGGGAACATAAGCGAGAGTTTAAATCTTTATAAAAAAGTATTTTTAATAAATAACTCCGACTTTCAAGCAAAGCATTATATTATAAAAATAGCAAACGATTTGAGTCTTTTTAATGAGGATAGTAGTGCGATTTTTGAGAATATCAATAAATCTATTTCTAATTTTAACGATAATTCAAAGGAAAATCAAACAATGATTTTGGCGAATAGTGTTTTGAATAATAAGAAAAAGGATATTGAGCGGTATGTGTATTCATCGGCTAAAGATAATAAGACAATAAAAAAATTTAAAATAGGAGAGATTAAGGACTTAAATAGTGAAATTAAAGAATTAATTATGGCTGATTCAATTCAACTTTTTGATGATGAACCGGCAGGAGTTATTGATTTAAAAACAAATTATACTGTAACAAAAGACAATAGAAGTATTTTTAGCGAACATAAAATCCTAAAAATAAATAATGAAAGTGGTAAAGATACGTATTCAGATATTCAAATAGGTTATGATGCTTCTTTTCAAAGCTTAGATATTGAAAAGGTAAGAGTGTATTATAATGATGGTAATGTTTTTGAGATACCTAGCTATTTTATTAGAACAATAACACCCTGGACAGGCTCTTATAGCAATTATAAAATTGCAACTATTAATCTGCCAAATATTGTTCTTAATAGTGTGATTGAGTATAAATACAAATTAACAAATCATCATTGTTTACACCCAAATGATTTTCAGTTTGAAGTTAATATTCAGGACGATATACCAATTATAAATCAGAAACATGAAATAACCCACTCAAAGGACAAAAAATTAAACTTAAAATATTCTGAATCCTATAGGCCTATTTATTCTGAAGATATCGATAATAGCTATTACTCTTGGCATGTTAAGAATACAAAACCGCTGAAGATTGAGAAAAATTCAAAGATATTTGATTATCTTCCATTCATTAAAGGATCGTTTTTCAAATCATGGAGAGAAGTATATGATTGGCTTAAACCATATTATCTAGGTAGTAATTTAGAGCTATCTGATGACCTGAAGAATTTTCTAAAAACACTTACCAGGGATGTTAGCGATGAGTCAGAAAAAGTGAGATTAGCTTATAACTGGATAAATGAGAATATAAGATATATTGCTATTGAGATTGGTCAGGGAGGCGTTTATCCACGTAATGCAAACGAAATATATAACAATAGATTTGGAGATTGTAAGGATCAGTCCATATTATTAGTTTCTTTTCTTCGTGAATTAGGAATAAAAGCCTATCCCGTATTAATAAATACTAGCCCTAGGGTTGATATGGATACAACTCTGCATAACCTTGAGTTCACGCATTGTATTACATATGTTGAGTTGAAGAATAAAAATTTCTTTTGTGATGTTATTGCCAAACAAACTCCGTTTAATTACCTACATCCGGTTGATCAGAATAGATATTGCTATGTAATTAAGGATGAAAACTATAAGATAATGAGAACACCTATTTCTGAGCCTGTTGAGAATTTAGAGTTAAAAGAAATGAAGATTCAAATGTTGAAAAATGGTGATCTGAGAGTTGAGAAAAATAATTATAGCTTTGGGGAGAATAATACTGCAAATAAAAACTATTTTATTGACAAGAGTAAAGACGAAATTAAAGAGGTTATCCAATACGATATCTCTTATTTCTGTCCAGGCGCAACATTAGATAAATATGAAATACAGAATCTAAATATTATTGATAAACCGATAATAATTAATGAAACATTTTTTATTCCAAATGGGGTTATTAAAATTAGCGGTGGTAAATGGTTATTTAAGATTCCAACGGTGTACTTTTCATTCGATGAAGTAGATATGACTGAAAGGAAATACGATTTACATTATGAAACTACTGCACAGAAAAAATATAATATTGAGATAAGTATTCCTCAAGATTATAAGATTGATAGATTGCCAGAAGATATGATTGTTAAATCAGATGAAGTTGATTTTACTTATAAATATTCATTGAAATATGATAAATTGAATCTTCTTATCCTATATAATCGCAAAGGATCAGAAGTTAAGGTTGAAAAATACCCTGAGTTTAAAAAATATCATGATGATATTTCAAAAAAACTTCAAGAAAGTATTATCCTTCAAAAGAGGTAGGGATAATTGAAACGAATATGAGGTGATGAATGGTATAGATGTTTTTTTAATAAAGTTTACGTATATTTATATATTTAATTAATCAGAAGGTGTGAAATGAATAGGTACGATGAAGAATTGAAGGAATCAACGAAGAATAAATATAGCGTATTATTTAATATAGTTTTCAAATCATACCCAAAATTAAGTATAATAAGCCTATTTGCTGTTATAGGTACTGTTATTCTTGAATTACCCATGCCTTTATTTACAATGTATTTTATTGACCATGTAATTCCTGAAAAAGACATTTTCCAATTGCACTATTTAGGGGGCATCCTTTTCCTAATTTTGATTGTTGGGCTTGTGATGGATTACATTAGAGAGTACTTCTCTTCGTTATTGGCTCAAAAAATTAGCTGTAAATTAGGATTAAAAGCTGTAGATGGAATACTTAACTCTAGCTATCTGAAAATACAAGAAAATAGTACGGGTTACTGGCTCTCAAGAGTAACTCAGGATACCCAGGAAATTAGCGTTGCTTTTGATACCCTGATCTCGGTCCTTACGCAGTTCTTAACACTAGTAATGGGTTTGTGTTTTACTTTTTACTTTAGCTATAAGTTAGGAATTCTAATAGTGTTCCTAATACCGATTTACATATTTGTTCTTAAAAAGATTAATCCTATACTAAGAGAGAAAAATAATTCATCGAAAGAGGTTCATGCTAATCTAAATGGCCTATTAGAAGAGTCGATTGCCAAAATAATTGAAATTAAAACTTTGTTTATCGAGGCATTACGTTTAAAAAGGGTTAAGGAGCTATGGGATAAATCAATTCAAATAGATATAAACTATTTAAGATTTATCTTACTTCTAGGCGTATTCTCAAATCTAATCAGCTCTATGGGATCTATATCAATTCTTTGGTATGGTGGTTATATGGTTATAACGGGTGCACTTACGCTGGGTGAATTAATCGCATTAAATAGATTCCTTGGATATGTTATTTCTCCGATAGAAGGGATTATGAATCTAAATAAACAATTTCAATCAATTTTTGTATCAAATAATAGACTCCAAGAAATCGTATCGTTGAAACAAACCGAACAACTTTCTGTAATAAAAACTAAATCATTCGCTGAGCGTAATAAGCTTATAGTTAATAACCTGAAATTTTCATATGAAAGCAAGGAGATATTTAACAACCTATCATTCTCTGCTAATTTAAACACCCTTACAGGGTTTATAGCCCCATCTGGGTATGGGAAAAGTACGCTTTTTAAGATAATCTCGGGATTATTAACTCCTGATTCAGGCGAAATCATACTAGAAAATACTGAAAAGATAGATAAAAATGATATAATAATCGTATCACAAGGTTCATCGGTTTTTTCTGATACTTTTATAAAGAATCTTATTTTGGACCGAGATATCTCTCCTGACAGAATAAATGAAATTATTGAGATTGTAAGTTTAGATAAGTTACTTGCCAGTCTTCCTCAAGGATTAAATACCGAATTAGGATCCTTGGAGGGTAAAATATCTGGCGGAGAAAAGCAGAGAATAGCGATTGCACGGGCAATAATTGCAGATCCTAAAATATTACTTATCGATGAGATGACCTCTGAAATAGATGAATTTACAGAGGCAAAAATGTTTAAATCTTTGAAAGAGTTTAGAAAGAATAAAATTACACTCTTTATTAGCCATAGAAAATCGACCCTTGAACACGCTGAAAATATTATAGATCTTACAAATTATAATTAACTATGTTCAAAAATATCCTTAAAGTTACGATCAATAGTTTATTAAAACACAAGAGTGCTACTTTAATAAAAATACTTGGTCTATCTATCGGTTTAACTTGTTGTTTGATAATATCTATATATGCAATTGATGAGTTTAAGTATGATAAGTTCCATCAGAAACATGAACGGATTTTCCGGTTATTGACTGTTGATAAAAGAAATGGAGAGATATCGGCAGATCAGCCAGCCGTTATGTTGCAACATTTAATAAATGAGTATCCAGAAATAAAAGAAGGAACAAGAATTTTTAGTTGGGGGAAAAGTAGTGTTAAATATCAGGATAAACTTTTTTTGGAAAGACGAATTTTTCTTGCAGATTCAAATATTTTTAAAATATTTGATTTCCCTTTTATTATAGGTGATCCAATAAACGCTCTGAATACTCCTTACTCATTGGTTATAACCGAATCAACTGCTAAAAAATATTTTGGCAATAAAAATCCGGTTGGCGAAGTAATGCTTTTTGATAATAATCAAATCTTTACTGTAAAAGGCGTTATTAAAGATGTTCCTGTTAACTCGCATCTTATGTTTGACTTTCTGGGTTCTTTCTCAAGCCTTAGTAAGGTTGATAATAATATATTAACATCATGGAATTACTCATTCTCCTATATTTATCTTTTGTTTAATAATAACTCTTATTCACAAGTAAGTGAAAAATCTGAAGGCTTCTTAAAAAAATATCGAAACGAACGAATATCAAAAATAATTAACTTAAAACTCGAACAACTTTCAAGTATTCACCTTAAATCATACGATACAAAGAGCGATATTGCGATAAAGGGAAGTATTAAGTTTATTTATGCTTTCTCAACTATTGCTATTCTAATTTTGATAATTGCTTGTTTCAATTTTACTACTCTTTCAACGGCACAAACAAGACTCAGAGCTAAAGAAATTGGTGTTAGAAAGGTTGTCGGAGCAAATCAGACTAATATATTTTTTCAATTTATGTTTGAAACCGTAATGTTTACAGCAATTTCATTTTCTTTAGCCGTTATGCTTTCACTATTTATTCTACCCTATTTAAATGTCTATTTGGATAAACAGCTAAGTTTAAATTTTTCGATATTAGCAGTACTATTTATTATATCATTAATTGTAATTCCTTTATTTGCTGGATTTTACCCTGCATTTATTTTGTCAAGGTTAAAACCAATATTTATTATTAAAGGAGACTTCGACACTCAAATTTTAAAAAGCGTTATTGGGAAATCGAACAATTTTAGCTTTAGAAATATTGTCGTTCTGATTCAAATAGTGTTTGCTATTGTTGCCCTAATATCTACAATTCTTATTTATAAACAGCTTAAATACATTGATCGGATTAATATGGGTTTTGATAAAGAAAACCTTATCGTTATTGAAAACCCAAATGACGATCAAATGCAAAGCAGGTATGATGCCCTCCATCAATTTGGTATGAGTAGCACTAATATAGAATCAGTTTCAGCGGCCTACGATATTCCTCCAAAAGGAGCAAGTAGCTATTATAAATTACGATTGGAGGGTAAATCGAAAGAGGAAGATATACAAATGGCAGCTATTGCTGTTGATCCAGGGTTTCTGAATACGATTAAGTGTAGCTTTATTTTTGGTAATAATTTTGTAGGCAATAGTAGTACTTCAAATAGCATGCAGGTTATTATTAATGAGTCTGCAATGCGATCATTAAATTTATCTAATCCCATCGGTGAAAAGATAATTGGATTGGATGGCGCTAATCCTTTTGTTATTTCAGGTGTAATCAAAAACATATATTATAGTTCCCTACGTGATAAGGTTGAACCCATGGTGTTTTATGTTCAACCCTGGGCTAATGCTTATATTGTTATTAAAACCAAGACGAATATTGTAAAACCTACAATCGAAGAACTTAAAAAAAATTGGGAGCAAATAGCCCCAAACCATATATTTCAATATTCATTAATGAATCAGAATATTGAAAGCGTATATATTCAAGATCAAAAGGCCGCTTTTTTATTTAGCATATTTACCTTTCTAACAATATCCTTATCTGTTTTCGGGGTAATTGGATTAATCTCATTCACAATAGAATCAAGTATTAAAGAAATTGTATTGAGAAAAATATTCGGCGCATCAATACTGAATGTTAATTTAATTTTCTATAAAAAGCTAATTGGAGTCGTTTTAATTTCAATTCTAATCTCATCTCCCTTATCGTATTATATTGTAGAATCATGGCTTCAAGAATTTTCATATAAAGTAAATATAACATTTGTTCCTTTTCTACTAATATCGGGAGCTATAATTGTATTGATATTCGCTTGTATTAGCCTTCTTATTTATAGAGGGAATAAGCTAAATATTATACACGCATTAAAGCAGCTATAAAAACGGGGAATAGATTATTTAACCCACATTGTGAGTAAAATTCGAAAAAATCTGATCATAACCTAGTGCTATGTTAATCATACGATGACGTAATAGCATTCAGGGCTATAACCGACAGGTTAACCCATCGGTTAAAAAAAATGTAATAAAACATACTTAACATAACACTAGTCGCTTATCAATAATTCGTAATTGACTATCTTCTAAGAAAAGAGGATGTTTAATTCAATGTCGTTTAATTAAGAACTATTATTAGATTATCAATACATTAACAACCACGCCTCTGCTTTTTCTTTCTTAAAATAAAAAGTTTATACAGTCTCTAAATATTTCATAAGACGTAACTATTCAGTAGTAATCGAATTGAACAAAAACCACTGAGACACAGCTCGTCCCGATACATCGGGACAGGCTGTGTCTCAGTGGTGAATAGTTACCATAAGACAATTTCTGCTAACCAATATTTTTTACCACAAGGTCAAAGTTAAAAAGGCTATACGGGAATGACCAAGCTACTTTGATATGTGCAACCCTTTTATATCATCCAAAACCCAATTCAATTCAGGATCGATACCTTTAATTCTATCATCAATGGTTGGTTTTATCTCAACATCTGGTAGTATCCCTCGTCCATTCATATCAGTTTTATGAAATGGAATAATTGCTCCTAACCCAAAGCGAACCCTCAACTTCGATTGCGGCAAGGTGAAAACAGGCATTGTTCCAGCAATACAGCCATTATAAGCACCTCCCGTTTCCTCTCCAACAAAAACAGCTCTTTTAGAACCTTTCAGGTTTGAGGAGATTATGCTTGATGCAGAAAAGCTACCCCCGTTGATAAGTACATACACTTTACCCTTAAAGTTAATGGGATTGCGATGTTTTAATTTTGATTCAGGTAGATTATAGTAAAATTTGTTATCCACCTTTTTTACTTTTGCCAATCTACTCGCTAAAAATGGTAAACCAATGGTAAAATTTAATGCTTTGATTATTAATGGAGTGCTGCTTGTATAGTTTCCTAGTATGAGGCTTGTTCTTGTTGTAACCTCCATTTTTTCAACAAAATAAAAACTGCTGTCGGTCAGGTATGAATAGAGGTTGTTAATTTCTTTAAGCCTACCCCCAGGATTATCGCGTAAATCGATGATAAGCGTTTTTGTCTTTAACGAATCCAGCTTTTTAAAACTATTTCGATAGAACTTTTTATAATCGCCTCTTGAAAAATCATTTAACTTCATAATGGCTATACTATTGTCGGAACTCGTAAAATTGAGGTTCTTACTGTACGTTTTTGTTTGGCTATTATACCCATTCCGCTTCTTTTTTCTGGCTTCAACTTTGGCTTTATTTTTGGCTTGTTTCTTTTCGAGGCTTGTTTTTTTAATGCTTTGGGATACTACTTTTGCTCCATTATTTTTACCACGGACTAGCGTAACATTTGTTAACGAATCGCAATATCTTAATTCAAATTTAACGCTATCCATTTCACCGCTAAGAAGATAGAAAAAATTTGGAAGCATCCAACAACTTCCTCTATTTATAAATGTCTGATTATACCCATCGGAGGTAAATGTGTTTTTTAATTTTGAAATAATCTCCTGAGGTTCAATGCTATTCATTGAAATAATCTCTGATCCTACTTTTATGGTAGTATCGCTTGAACTATTTTTTACTATATATAGCTTATTGTCAAATATTTCGTAGCTGAATTGGAGTAATGGAGCAACCCCTTTTCGGTTGAGCGCACGATTCTCTTTCTTCGATAACTTTTTGGTTAGGGGCGACATTCTCAAATGCCCCTGTTTTACAGAAGATATAACTGGACTTAATTTGAAGAAGAAGTCATTACTCGTCATGGGGTCAGTGATGGTTGCCTTGAGGCTGTCAAACTTGTAGTCCAAATCCTTTTTTCTTATGTACCAATATAGCCTTGGATGAAGTTTTTGAAGCTTTTGATGGATATAATCAACATCAGCTTTTAGCTGCTCCTCGCTTTTTAACGTATTTATTTGGTTATTGTACTTTTTAACCGAAGCGCAGCTGCTCAGTAGAACAATTAATACGATTAGTAAACATTGATTTTTAAAAATATGATTCATGTTTTTTAAAATTTTAGATATGAATTTTTAATAACACCAATGAGTAAACTCTCATGCAACGAATTTATATAAAAAAACCAAACCAGTGAAATAATGGCTATTCGACATTTTTAGTGGAAACCAAAATTAGCTGTATTTTTTTCTCATAAACCTTATTTTCTTTTTTTAACCTTAGTAGCCCCTCAGTATATCAATCAAGCCCCTAATAGAATAATTTGTTATATTTTTAAATATTAGAACTTTATAAACAAGTTACGTAAGAGAATGATTACAAGAACACATTTTATTCGTAATTAAAGTGAAAAATAAGGTAATAAGGTTTAATTAACGATAACCCCTAATTTTTCTACTAAGGTTTTTTAACTTCCACTACTTTTGTCGAATAACCGATGTAATTCTTATTGCGCTTTAAATAGCGGTTCGTATATCAATGTCGTTTAGTTAAGCATAAAAATGACAACTCTCAGTAAACACGCCTTTTAAGGCGTGGGACAAGCCAAACTATAAACTTGGGCTTTAGCCCAAAAGCCTAAAATCATGTGGCTAAAGCCAAAAAAATCATATTACATTTAAGTCACGCCTTAAAAGGCGTGGTTATTGATATATAGATAATCAAGCAATAAATCTTAACTAAACGACATTGGTTCGTATATCTATATTTTTCAAAACGAATATTTGTGCAAGCAAAAACCTTGCCGTTTTATCATCAATTATTTTTGTGTAAAGAAACGGCATTGAACGGGATATTAACCGTTTAATTTCTCCAAATCCTTGCAAACAAAGGTTCTTGGTCTATGTGATTTTTCATCGGAAGAATAATCCTCAACCTAATCAGCTATATCCTTCGTAGTTTATTGTATCAGTTAAATCAAATATTTTACCTTAGCTGTTCGTTTGATAGGGTATGCGTATAAAAGGAATTTCGGCACAGTTTATTCTTCTACTTGTTGTTTGCCAATCGTTTGCACAGGTTGGGGGCGAAGGGGCATACCAATTCCTTAACCTTACCACTACACCACGTTTAGCTGCGCTTGGGGGCAAAGTTGCAACGTTGGGAGACCCCGAGCTTGGGCTAGCTCTTTACAACCCATCGCTGTTAAACTTGCAGATGCACAATCAGATTGCGCTATCGTATGTTGGTTACTATGCAGGGGTTAAATATGGATCGGCATTATACTCAAGAAATATAGGGAAGTTCGGCACCATAGGCATTGGTATTATGGAGGTAAGCTATGGTACATTCACTGAGGCGAATGAGGGGGGTGCAATTACAGGTAGTTTTACTGCTTCGGATATGGCCATTAATCTGATTTACTCTAGGGCTATCGATAGCATATTTACCGTGGGTATTAATTTAAAGCCCTTGTATTCTCATCTATACACATACAATTCGTTTGGAATTGCTGCGGATATTGGGGTGAACTATCATCGTCCGAACAGCCTTTTCTCCGCTGGTCTTGTGCTTCGGAATATCGGAACTATGATAAAACCATATACCCCTCATACGTACGAAAGGTTACCCTTTGAGGCGATTCTAGGGATTAGCAAGAAACTAGCACATGCGCCATTCCGTTTCGTTGTTACGCTACATCAGCTTCAGAACCTGAATATGTACTACAAAAGTCCACAACCTATGAATAGCACGTTAGGTACTGAGGATAATCCCAAGGAAAGTAAACTAAAGGGTATATCGAGTGAAGCGTTAAGCCATTTGATACTTGGCGTTGAGTTTACGCCATTAAAGAGTTTTACTTTTAGGCTAGGCTACAACTATCAGCGTAGGAATGAGCTGAAGGTGGAGGAAAAATTATCATCAGTAGGTTTTAGCTGGGGTTTTGGAGTTCGAATATCGAAATTTCAGCTCAGCTACGGACAATCGAGATACCACTTGGTCGGGCCATCGAAATACTTCTCCATCTGCACCGATTTGGATGATCTGTTTGGGAGGGATAAACTTTAGGAAGTTGGAAGTCAGAAGATGAATCAGAGTTGATTTTATAGATGAAATACTGCAACACAGCAGAACAGCAATACTACAACACATCGCTTCCAATCTTTTTCAATCATCATAATTTGTGGTAACTTTGGACTCCATTTGTTTATTTAAATGGATTATCTGGTGTTTTAAGATTATTAAACATTTAAGCAGTGAGTAAAAAAATTGTTATAGCGGTAGATGGGTTTTCATCGTGTGGGAAGAGCAGTTTTGCAAAGCTGATAGCTCAGCGTTTGGGTTACCTTTATATCGATAGCGGAGCGATGTACCGAGCCGTTACTCTTGGGTTTATCCAAAACGGGTTGATAGAGAATGGCGTTGTAAAGGGGGATGGTCTTCTTGATAATATTAAAAGGTTAGAGGTTGGTTTTAGTTTAAACCCCAAAACCAAAAAGCATGAAACGACCCTGAATGGGGTAGTGGTAGAGGAGCAAATTCGAACCATTAGTGTAGCAAACTTGGTTAGCGTTATTGCTGCGGTCTCAGAGGTGCGTGAAAGAATGGTTGAACTTCAGCGTAAACTTGGTATTGGTAAAGGAATTGTAATGGATGGTCGTGATATAGGCACGGTTGTTTTTCCAAGTGCAGAGCTAAAAATATTTATGACCGCTGAACCCAAAATAAGAGCAGAACGTCGATTGAAAGAGATGATTGAAAAGGGGCAAGAGGTAAATCTTGCAGAGATTCTTGCGAATATCGAGGAGCGAGATTATCTCGATCAAACCCGTGCTATATCACCGCTTCGAAAAGCGGATGATGCTATAATTCTCGATAATAGCCTTATGACCATCGATGAGCAGATGGTTTGGGTGGAGAAACTTATTGAAGAGAGAATAAAGTAGAGTATTATAGGCTATCGGTTGTGACTTATGGGTTTATAAAAACCAATAACCGACAACCAATAACCAATAACCGACAACTGATGAACATCGAAATTGATCCACGTTCAGGTTTTTGCTTTGGGGTGGTAAATGCAATAAATCAGGCAGAAAAAGAGCTGCAAAATGCGGATGATCTTTACTGTCTTGGAGATATTGTACACAACAGCGAGGAGGTGAGCAGGCTCGAATCGAAGGGGTTAATCACAATCGATCATAAATCGTTAGGGAATCTTAAAGGAAAGAAGGTGCTCCTGAGAGCACATGGCGAACCTCCCGAAACTTACAGAATTGCTAAGGATAATGGAATTCAAATTATTGATGCAACCTGCCCTGTTGTGCTTAAGCTACAGTCGAAAATTAAGAGAAGCTGGGAGGAGATAAAAACCTCTGGTGGTCAAATAGTCATTTATGGGAAGAAAGGTCATGCTGAAGTAAACGGTCTTGTAGGCCAAACCGAGGGGAATGCAATTGTTATTGAAACCCCCGAGCAGCTTACTGCTATTGATTTTACAAAACCTATTGCACTTTTTTCGCAAACCACCATGAGCCCCGATAAATATCTTCAGCTAGCGGACAACATCCGTAGGCTAATGGTTGAGGCGAAAGGGTGTGAAGATGTGCTATTAACTATAAATAGAACCATCTGCGGACAGGTCTCCAATCGGAAAAAAGAGGTCGTTCAATTCGCCCAAAAACATCAGGTTATTATCTTTGTGAGTGGGGAGAAAAGCTCCAATGGCAAGATGCTTTACGAGATATGTAAGGAGGCGAATGCTAACACCTATTTAGTTATGAATCCAAATAGCATAGTAAAGGATTGGTTTGTTGGGTACGATGATGTTGGGGTTTGCGGAGCAACATCAACACCCGTTTGGCTGATGGAGATGGTGGCGGAGAGGATAAGAGCAGTTGTGAGTTGAAAAGTACTATGTATATAATTAATTATTATTAGGTTAACCAATACAAAAATAGTAATTATTCAGCAGTAGTCGAAATGAATAAAAACCACAGAGACACAGAGAGCACGGAATACAAATGAGAATTAAAACTTATATTAATCTTTTTCGGGCAAGACGTTTGCTCAAAAAAATGTATTTGTTTTTTTAAACTATAAAAGAACTTATCAGGGTTATTGCTCTTTGGTCAACGAAACAAACCTTTGTGATCTCCGTGTCTCCGTGGTGAATAGTTGCCAAAAATAGAAAACCCAGAACTCAAAACAATTTCAATGCCTACTCATAAATTTGTAGATGTCATTCTTCCGCTAGCCCTGAACAGGCTATATACCTACTCGGTTTCGGAGGAGGATACTGATGCAGTCGAGGTAGGGAAACGGGTTGTAGTTCAATTTGGAAAGAAAAAACTTTACTCTGCCATTATCTATAAAGTTCACGATCAAGCCCCTGAAAAGTATCAGACCAAAGAAATCTTACAGGTTATTGACGAGCATCCTATCGTTAGCCAGAATCAGATTCGATTTTGGGAATGGATGGCCGAATACTACATGTGTACACTTGGCGAGGTGATGAAAGCCGCTCTTCCATCGGGTTTAAAGATGGAGAGCGATACATTCATCTGCCGAAACGAGAATCATGACCTTGCGTTAACCGAAAATGAGGAGATTATTCTGAATCATCTTCAGGATGATAAAAAGGTATCGATTCAGGAACTACTCTCAACCCTTGATCTCCCAAACCCAATGGGGGTTATCAAATCGCTGCTCGATAAGCAGGCTATAGCTATTAATGAGTCAATTGAAAATATCTATAAGCCCAAAACCGAGACCTATATTGGCTTGCATTCAAACATTAAATCGGAGGATGATATTAATAAACTCTTTGATGATCTGAAACGGGCGCAGGCACAGCAGAAACTGCTACTTGCTTTCCTTTCTCTAACAAATAAAGAGCAATCGATATTCGATATCAAAGTATCCAAAAAAGTTTTGATGGAGAAGGCTCAGGTGTCTCCAGCAGTACTGAGTGCGATGATGGCGAAGGATATCTTTCGGGAGGAATATCAGCAGATATCGCGCATCGATGAGGGAAATCAGACTATTCAGAGTGAATTCAATCTTTCACCAAGTCAACAAAAAGCGTTGGATCAGATTAAGGAATGCCATAGCACAAAGCAGGTAGCCCTTTTGCATGGTGTTACTTCGAGCGGGAAAACGGAACTTTATATACGACTAATTGCCGAGGAGATTGAAAAGGGAAACCAAGTCCTTTACCTATTACCCGAGATTGCTCTTACATCGCAGATCATCAATCGGCTTCGCCGGATATTCGGGGCAAGGGTAGCCGTTTATCACTCCAAATTCAGCGATTCGCAGCGGGTTGAGGTTTACAATGGTGTTCTTAGCGATGAACCCAAGCAGGGTCAACCCGTATTTGATATAATCCTTGGCGTTCGTTCTTCGTTATTTCTACCCTTTAAAAGGTTAGGTTTGATAATCGTTGATGAGGAGCACGAGAATACCTACAAACAGTATAATCCGGCGCCACGATATAATGCTCGCGATTCGGCAATTATGCTAGCCTCAATGCACGAAGCAAAAGTGCTATTGGGAACTGCAACGCCCTCTCTTGAATCGTACTATAATTCACGAATAGGAAAATATGGGCAGATTGACCTAAACGAACGGCATCTTGGGCTTCAGCTGCCCGCTGTAAAAGTTATTAATACGATTGATGCCCGAAAACGGAAGAAGATGAAATCGCACTTCTCCGATGACCTGCTATTGGAAATTGAGCAGGTTTTGGCAAAGGGAGAACAGGCTATACTATTTCAGAATCGGAGGGGTTTTGCTCCATTCATTGAATGCGATGAGTGCGCTTGGGTTCCAAAGTGCGATTACTGCGATGTGAGCTTAACCTACCATAAGCATAATAACCAGCTGGTTTGCCACTACTGCGGCTTTGCCATCCAATCGCCATCGAAATGCTTGGCCTGCGGTAGTCCGGCTCTGTCAACCAAGGGTTTTGGCACCGAAAAGGTTGAGGAGGAGCTATCGCTTTTCTTCCCTAATGCCAAAATTGAGCGGATGGATCTCGATTCAACCCGTTCAAAACATTCGTACGATAGGATTATCTCCGAGTTTGAATCGGGTAAAATCGATATTCTTATCGGTACACAGATGGTTACCAAGGGCCTCGATTTCGATAAAGTTAGTCTTGTTGGAATTCTTAACGCCGATAATATGCTCAATTTCCCTGATTTTAGGGCTTACGAGCGTAGCTACCAGCTGATGTCGCAGGTGAGCGGAAGAGCAGGACGTAAGAGCCGTCAGGGTTTGGTCCTGATTCAAACCGCACAACCCAAACATCCTATCATTGAGATGGTGGTTAATACGGATTATCTGGGAATGTATGCAACCCAGCTCGATGAGCGTAAAGCATTTAAATACCCACCATTCTACAGGCTAATAAATATCTCGCTTAAGCATAAACAGCAGCCTATGGTAAAGAAAGCAGCAGAGATTCTTGCAGCAGGTTTAAAGGAAACTTTAGGTAGAAATGTTCTTGGTCCTGAATCACCACCAATTAATAGAATACAGGATATGTTTATTATGAATATCCTAGTAAAAATCGATAGGGAAACCTCTGTAACAAGGGTAAAGGGGATGATAAACTATTTTATCGATCATCTAAAGCAGAAACAGGAGTACCGTGCTTTGGTAGTATCGCCAGATGTTGATCCGATGTAAGATTAGTGAAAAGTAAAGAATCAACTGCATTTTAACGATTGATTGTCAACAGTTAACGAGCAACCAAATTTCTACAGCTTATAATCCTTAAGTTTTTCCTGTTTCTCTTCCATCGAATCATTGCTCTCCCATAGGTAAATTAAACCATCCCAAGTTTTCTTGGTTTTGGGTAAAAGCCATTGGTCGAAAGTGGTGTGGTACTCAATGTTTTCGAGGCCACAGTTATTTTGAAGGCCTTCAATTAAACCAACAATCATTAGCTCAATTGCAGCATCGTCACCATTCTCTAGCACCTGCTCAATTGCTGAAAAGAAAGCCTTAAACTCATCGGTCTTTTCTTCCTTCAGTTTGCCAACGATATAATCGACTAAAGTGATAATATCTATCAAATCCTCTCTGTTTTCAGCGTAATCATTACCATACTCTTCATGGATGAATGAATTCCAACAGGAATTAATTTCATGACTACTTGATAGTAACAGCTCGATGGCTTGATTTACGTTTATCTTTTTCTCTTGGCTCTCCTCGGTCATCATGCGGTAAGTTTATTTGCGATTGCAAAAATAGCATTTTACAGGAAAGATGTAATTCAATTAGCCAAATTATACTTCTTTGTAACTATTCTGCACTAAACAAATCTCTGTGTATCCCCTTCGTGTCTTAAAATGAGTACAATATCGTTGCATATTTTTTGAGTATCCTCCTACTTTGATAATGGGATTGTGAATCTAAAGGTGCTTCCTTTTCCCAGTTCGCTTTCTACCCAAATTTTCCCATTGTGTTGCTCCACAAATTCCTTACAAAGAAGCAGTCCTAAACCAGTTCCCTTCTCGTCTTCCGTTCCATAGGTGGTGTGACTTTGAGAAATATCGAATAGCTTTGCTATGGTTTTATAATCCATTCCAACCCCGTTATCCGAAACGGAGATTGTTAAATATTCATCACCTTTTTCAACAGAAATATTGATGTGCCCGCCTTTGTGCGTGAACTTTATGGCATTTGATATAAGGTTTCGCAGAATGGTTTTGAGCATATTCTCATCGGCTGAGATGGCAATATCATTCTCCGAAAAATCGCTGATCTTTATGTTCTTTGCCAAAGCATTGGCGTTTATGCTTTCGACCACTTCGTTGCAAACATTCAAAAAACTTAATTCTTTAGGTGTATATGGGAATTTACCCGATTGAGCTCTTGCCCAGCTGAGAATGTCCTCCAATAATCCGTATGAATTATTTGCTGTTTTAGTGATAATATTGATTTGGTTTTCGATTTTATCGATATCGTAAATACGAATATTTTCTGTTAGTAATTCTGAATAGCCTAGTAGAGTATTAAAATTGCTTGTTAAATCGTGCGCAAGAATTGAGAGAAAACGGTCTTTATCGGTATTCAACTTTTTAAGCTCTGAGTTGGCTTCATTCAGCTGAGTTAACGTTTTTTCAAGGGTATATTTCTCTCTTATCAGGTCGCGTTGTAAGTTGCTTATTTCACGGTTCAGCTGGTGCATGGTTTCATTCTGTTCAAGCAGCTGTGCCGAATTTACGCCACCCAGAACAAGCAACTTATTCTCCTTACGATATACTTGTGCCCAGATTGAGGTATTGATAGAAACATAATCGCCCAAGGTCAGAAAGCCATCAAAAATAAGAGGAGACGAATTATCTAAAGATAAAAGATGATCAAAAGTAGGGTTTATAAAACTGTTATGTGGAGCTCCTTTGAAAAGCAGAGCCATTGTTTCATTTGCAAAAAGCAACTCCTTATCGATTGAAAATAATGCTACGCATAGAGAGTTTTTCTTTACCAGCGTAGCATTAAACTCATTTAACCATTCAGTGAACAAGAAGGGAGCAGCATTGCTATCCATATATTTAGTGTAAAGAGTTGGGTGCTTCGAGCTTTTCATCCGAAACCATTACAAATATGGGAATATTTATTTGCATCCATTCATAGTAAGGGTAAACCTCGGTATAGCTCTCCGCTGAAAGAACGTCCTTGATAATTTCAATCCATGTATTTAGCTGTGCAGCCCAATAATTGGTTGTAAATTCATGGCTGCGGTATGCACGAAAAACCCATAAAATGGTATCGACTAAAACATCAGGGTTATGGTTTTTAAGAATTGAGGCAATAAAACGAACATGATTGGCGTGGTTATCCTTCATCATGTTGATATTGTTTTTACCAACAAGGCTCTCAATATCGGGTCGATCCAGCATCAAAGTATTCATCTTGGTGATAAGCAGTTCTGCTTTTTGATGGTACTCCTCAGCCGCTTTTTTGCTAACCTGCTTTAGCTGGCTAGCCGTTTCGAAAAGATGATTTTTATCCATAATTAGTTTAGGTTTTTGATGAATAATTCGGTGCTATCCAAATCGGGTTTGTAAATAACATTTTTGTACTTGAGTAAAACCTCCTGCCCCCCTTTACTAAAGGCTTGTCCACCAACAAGGATTGGCAGATTTGGAAAATCTTTTCTCACCGTTCCTATCATATTCTCCAGTATAGGCAGATGAAAATAGATACTCAACGAAATGGCAAGCATATCAGGCTTTATGGTTTTTGCATAGCTAATCAATTCGGCTGTAGGTGTGTTTGCTCCAAGGAAATGGGTATTCCAACCATTCATCTCGAAGATATCGCTCACCATCTTTATTCCAATCTGGTGGAATTCATTTTCGACACAAGCCACAATGGCCGTTTTGTTTATCTTCTCCTTTGATATTACATTCGGGTATAGCTCATTGAGTATGGCTTCAACTATTGCCGATGCTAAATGTTCGGTAGCCACGCTAATTTTATTATACTCCCAGAGTTCGCCTACATCGTAAAGAGCATTTTTAAAGATGTCTTCGTAAAGCTCTTTTATCGATGCTGGTCGGTTCAGGAAATTACGAGCAAGAACAGAGCTCATTGCACGGTTTCCTGAAAGCAAGGAATTAAGAAATTCCTTATGGTTATTTATAGCTAATTTTTCAGTCATATGATCGATTTCAAATAGCTGTTATGAATAAGTTTACCTCATAAATAAAGGGTTCAAAACCTTTTTGGGTTTGTATTATACTCCACCTAAATTCCCAGCACATTGCTAATGGCGCTAAGTAATATTTCTTTGTTGAATGGTTTCGAGATATAACCATCGCACCCTGCATTAAGGCATTTTTCTTTCTCTTCAGCCATAGCATAGGCCGTTTGAGCGATTACCTTAACCTTATAGCCTTTCGCCTTAATCTCCTGCATGCACTGGTAACCTGTTTTTATGGGCATGTTAATATCAAGTAGAATTATATCGGGCTTTACTTCCTTGAGCAGATTGAGTAGTACCTGACCATTTTCAGCATAAATGATGCTAGCATTTGTTTCAAGGAGGAGTTCCTTTATAAATCGAAAGGAGTTATAGTCATCCTCCGCAATTAATATTATCCTATTGGCGAGGTCAGTACTTTTTTGCTCTTTAACGGTGTCAACTTTCGTATCGGTCAATATAAGCCGGTAGGGTAGCGTAAAGAAGAATGATGTGCCTTTGTTCACCGTTGAGTTAAACCAGATTTCACCACCTAAAAGGTTGATTATACCCTTTGAAATGCTAAGGCCAAGGCCTGTACCCTCACGGTATCCGTTTTCTTCAACCTGCCTAAATCGCTCAAAAATAATTTTGTGTTTATCGTTGGGAATTCCAATCCCTGAATCGTTAACAAAGAACTCAATATATGATGCGTTGTACTTGGTAACCAATTTATAACCTACTTCAACAAAGCCTTTGTTTGTATATTTTATTGCATTTGAAATTAAATTGTTGAGTACCTGTTGTAAGCGAAATTTATCAGTAATTATAAGCGTATCCGATTGTTGATGCGGAAGGCTTAATATCAATTTTATTTCTGGTTTGTTCATTAACGCTTCGCTTCGTTTGAACACTTCTACAATTTCAGTTAGCAATACCGTAATATTGCATTCCTGATTGCTTAGGGTTAGCTGTTTCGATTCGAGTTTTGAAATGTCGATAATATCATTAATGATATGAAGGAGTTGCTGCCCTGAACTATTGATTATATCGATAAACTTATTTCTTTTCTCAACGGTTAATGATGGCTCGCCAAGGAAATCGGAGAATCCTAGAATAGCGTTTAAAGGGGTTCTGATTTCGTGACTCATATTGGCAAGGAAAACCGATTTAAGCATTTCGCTCTCCTCTGCTTTATCCTTCTGGCAAATCAACTCTTCGAGTGTTCGGGTATTGTGTAGAGCAAGCGAAGCCAGTTCGCCGAATGCGGCTGCAAGCTTCATGTCTTCATCGGTAAAATCATTTTTTTTATTGCTCAACCCGAATAGACCAACCGCTTTTTTATTGATGATTAGCGGGGCAAAAAGAACATTCTTTAACGGGATATGACCTGGGGGCATTCGCTTAAACCATTCGGAGTTTGAGAAATCGTTTTCGAAAATGGGTTTGCCCGTTTCGTACGCTTTAGCTCGTAAGCCTCTTATCGGTAATGGAAACTCTGGGGGTTTGGTGCTAATGCTATCGTTAGGTGTTAGGGAAAGTATATGATTCTCTGTTCCATCAGGGGTTAACAAGGCTACGTAACCGGCTGATGCTCCGATGAGCTCCTTGCATATGGTGAATAGCTTACGAGCTGTTATGTCGAAGTTCTCGAAATCGAGAACGGCTTTTGCCCCAAGGAGTAACGATTGAACCTCCTTGTTCTTCTTGATTAGGTTTATCTCGGCTTGCTTACGGATGGTAATATCATTTATAATATGAACAGCTCCTGAAATCGATCCCTTATTATCAAATATGGGGTCAACCATGCAGTCGTAAAAGCGATTGTCAATCTCAAAATTCAATATCTCCCTCTCGCGACTTGCTTTCATTTTAGTAAATGGGCAACCATCGATTGGGCAATCGGTGCCATGAACCAGATTATAGCAATAGGGATTTATTTTGTCGTTAATTCGTTTACCAATTTGATTAGCGAATGCTTTATTATATTTAATAATTCGTTGGTTGGTATCAAGCATCATTATGCTGTCCTGAATGGAGTTGAAAGTAACATTCCATTGGTTATTCGAATTCTGAAGAGCCAACTCTGCTTGCCTACGCTCGGTAATATCGTGTACCAACGAGGCTACCCCGAAAGCCTTACCATTGGCATCAACCAGAGGGGTATTAAACCACTCGCAAATTATTTTTAACCCGTTCTTGGTTATATTCTCGTTGGTTGATCGATGCCCTCCCCTTTGATTTATTAATAATAATCTGATTTCGTTAATCTGATGAAGTTCATGGTTTGGTAATATAAAGCTGAAATGTTTCCCTAAAGCCTCCATTTTCGAGTATCCAAATATTTTCTTTGCCGATGGATTCCAATCCTTTACATTAAAATCTTTATCCCATTCAATAACGGCTAGAGGGGTTTGCTCAAAGAGTAGGCTCATTTTCTGATTCGATAGGCGAACTGCTTCTTGGGCAAGTTTATGCTCGGTAGTATCCCATATTACACCGTTAAGCTTTATGGGTTTTTTATTTTCGTTACAAACTAGTTGTCCACGAGCGCTAATGTAGTGTATGCTGCCATCAGGCCATATCACTCTATAATCAATTTCGTAGAAATGATCGTGATCAATGGCTTGATTCCGGGCATAAACTATTTTTTCTCTGTCGTCGGCATGAATAATTTTAGAAAATTCTTCTTCTGTACCATTAAATGTGGTTGGATTTATACCTAAAGACAAGCATGTTTGATTGTCGAAATACCTCTTGTTCTCAACAATATCCCAGACCCAAACGCCCATTTTTGCTGAACGAATGGCCAAGTCGAGCTGCGATTTGCTTTCCAGCAAGGCCTCTTCTGCTCTTTTTGCACTGGTTATATCGTAGTTAATGCCTGTCATCCGGATAGGGTTGTTCGACGAGTCACGTATTACAAGCCCAAGTGCCTTTATGTAGCGGATACTTCCATCGTGGTGAAGTATTCGAAATTCGGTATTATACTCCGCTTCTCCATTCAGGGCTTGTTTCGATATTGTTACAACCTTGTCGCGGTCGTCGTTGAAGATTAAATCGAGCCAACTACTATAGGTTGGTGAAAATGTGCTCTTGCTAAGCCCATATATTTCATACATTTTATCGTCCCAGATAAGCAGGTTGGTCGTTAAATTCCTATCCCAAATCCCAAACTTTGCGGCATCTTTGGCAAGGGTTAACCTCTCATTCAATTGGTTTATTCTTTCTTCAGCGGCTCTCCTTTCAAGTATCTCCGTTTTTAGATCCGCCATTAGGTTCAGCGATGATTTTTTACTTTCTTCGAGTTTATGTAGCGATGAGCGCTGCTCTTCATCGGCTCTCTTTTTCTCCATCAACTCTTGTTCTAGCTGGTGCGTGCGCTCTAATACCTGCTGCGATAGCCTGAGGCTCTCCCCTTGCTTAATGTCTTCCGATTCCTTGATGCGAAGCATTACTTTGATTTGGGCAATCAGTTCGGTTTCATCAATGGGTTTTGATAGAAAAGCATCGGCGCCCATGTCTAAGGCCTTAATTCGGCTCTCCCTATTGGTCTTTAATGCGGTTAGAACTATTATTGGGATACTCTTCAATGAATCGTTCGATTTGAGCTGTGCACAAACTTCAAATCCATCCATTTGCGGCATCACCAAATCCAAAAGGATAACATCGGGAGGATTCGATTGACAAAGATTTAATCCTTCCTTCCCGCTTTCGGAGAATAAGAGTTCTGAATCGGAAAAGGCATCCTGAAGAACCGCTTTAAGAACAGCCAGGTTATCCTTATTATCGTCAATTGCTAAGATTTTTGCCATACAAAAATTATATAATCAACAGAAGGAATATCAATGTTTCAAAGTTGAGATTAGCTATTACTTTGATTAATCAGTAATTTATTATGATTAGATCAAGATAATCATCACTAAAGTCAACCCGATTAAGTTAGCTATTCCTATTAACCATTTGATATTCTTGGTGATGATATAAATCATCGATAATGTTCATCCTTGAATGACACTCATTATTGTGTTAACTTTAATAAGAAAAGACCTAGTGTTATGTTAAGTATGTATTATTACGTTTTCATTAACCGACGGGTTAACCCGTCGGTTATAGCCCTGAATGCTATTACGTCATCGTATGATTAACATGACACTAGAAACTATATAAAATTTAGAAGGGTAAACGCGTGGAGGTGTAATTTGAAATTGCTGATGGTCCCGCTAATACCCCATTTTCTTCCGTAGAAGAGGGCTAGGATGAGTCATTTAACAGAATTCTTGGAGGGGTTCTGATAATCTATTTGTTTTTCGCTCGCTCAAGTATTAGGTAAACCGCAGGGCAGACCTTCGCGTTCTTGAGCGTAAGGCTGAATAGCTGCTGAGCCTTTCGCCTATCGGTATGAGGGTATTCGCGGCAGGCTTTGGGTCGCTCTTCGTATATTGAGCAGTAGTTATCAGCACCAAGGAATGGGCAGGGATGATTCCGATAGACGTAATCATTATCCTCATCAATCCTAAGATATTTAGCAACTACCTCAGAGGGTTTCATTCTAAGCACCTTTGCCATCCTGTCGATGTCCCTATCGGTAATAATTGGACTTATAGTGCTACAGCAGTTGGCGCAATCGAGGCAGTTAATCGCCTCAAAGACCTCATCGTGTAACCCCTGAAAAAGGGCATCAACCTCCGATGATGGCCTGCGTTTAAGCTGCTTTAGAAGGTTTTTGTTGTCGCTTTCGGCATTCCCTGCAAGCTGCTTAAGGTGAAGACGCAGATTCTTAGTATTCGACATCGTTGCGGTTGAACAGGTTTGTTACCATGCGAGGATGGAACTGTGAGAGGAATAGCCCCCCGATTACCACTACAATTCCTATCACCTTGGTCAGGTTCAGCTCTTCGCCCAGATAGTACCAGGCAAGAATAGCGGTAACCACAGGTATTGTATTGGTAAACACGTTAACCTTTGTAATGCCAAGGTTTTTCATGGCAAAGGTGAAGAATATAAACGCAAAGGATGACGAGAAGATGCCAAGCTTTAGCAATGGGGTTAACACTTCCCACGTGATGGTTACCGTTTGAAAATGATCAAACTCAAAGATGAAGAAAATAGGTATAAAGTAGATGATTCCAAAGGTATTCTGATAGGTGATAACGGTTAGAACATTATAGCGCGAAGCCATCTTTTTTATCATCACGGAGTAGAAAAGGGCTGAAAGCACAGCGAGGAACATCAGTGCAACCCCATAAGGATTGGCTTCGATAGCCACAAACCCCTTGTGGAAGATTACAATGGCAACCCCAATGATTGATACGACAATGCCTAAAAAGTTCATGAGCGAGATACGCTCGTTATGGAAGTAGTATGCCCCAATGGGGCTAAAAAGAGGAATGGTTGCAACAATTACCGCAGCCAATGAGGATGGAATAAGGTTTACCCCAAAACTTTCCCCGATGAAGTACATGAACGGCTCGAAGAATGCAAGGAGTAAAAAGTTTCCTATATCGTGCTTTTTGAGTGGGCTTAACCGATTTAACGATAGCGTTAAGGTGAACATGAAAATGCTTGAGATAACTAATCTGAAAAGGACAAGCGTTATGGGTTTATAGAAAAGGAATACCTCCTTGTACCATATAAAGGAGTAAGACCAGAATACCATTGCAATAATTGCACTTGCATAAACGGCAATTGTCTTTTTATTCATTTTCTGATGTAATATATTGAATGTTAGACGTATAAAAACAATTCATATTGAAAGAAATTGTGGGCGAAGTTACTCGTTTTATTAAAAACTCAATATGAAAGAGATCATTAAGAGCTTACTTGGTTTAATTTTATATTAGAGTAAAGGCGAAACTATTGATTAAGCAATACTTCAGTTCCTACACTTAGAAACTGTTTTTCTTTGATGCTAAACCTCTTCGTACAAAGAAAATCCCTGATTATAGTAGGGGGGTTACCCTTTTCTCAAGGGAGCATGTCACACCTACGGTGTTAAAGATAAGCTAGGAATCTCCCTTATACCGACATATCACGCCTAACGGCGTTTTCAGCTACCGCTGTCAGCGCATTAAGCCCAGCGGGCTGAAACATCGGTAATCGACAAGCGTGCTACGTGCTATAAACCCCAGAGAGGTGATACTATCAATACCCTTAACACCAACATCCTCACAAATACTTCACCCTGCTGCTATAATTTTAAACTTTAAACAGTTTCTTAGAATGGAATGATGCCTGCCGGTAGGCAGGGAAAAATGGAGTATTGGAAGATGAGTTCATGGTTCCATTATTCCAATATTCCATTTTAAAGTTTCTTCCATTAATGTAACCTATCATGGATTATAATCCCTTTTTTATCAAATTTTCGATTGAGTTGCTTACTTTTGGATAAAATCCTAAGGATATGAGAACAGAGTCCGATTACCTCGGTTCAATGGAAATACCCGATGATGCCCTTTATGGCATTCACTCTTTACGGGCTAAGGAGAACTTCCCCGATACAACCCCATTTCATATTGAATGGTACAAAGCAATGGGTACGGTTAAACGCGCCTGCTACCTAACCTATAAGGAATTTTCAAATGCGATGAGGGCTGATGCTGAGATTTCAAAAAAGGATTTCTCGCTGATTGACGATAAGGTTATCGATTCGCTAATCGGGTCATCGGTCGAGATTGCCGAGGGCAAGCATTTCGATCAGTTTGTTGTGCCTGCTATTCAGGGAGGCGCAGGAACAAGTATCAATATGAATGTTAACGAGATAATTGCAAATCTCGCCTTAATTCGATTAGGCCATAACCCAGGCGATTATAAATTTGTCGATCCCATTGAGCATGCCAATATTTTCCAATCCACCAACGATGTTGTACCTACGGCCCTTAAAGTTGCAACGCTTCAGCTTTTAGGGGTGTTGGAGGAGTCGATCAACAACCTTCGATTCAGGGTAGAGGAGCAGGAGAAGAAGCATCGGGGAAGTTTAAGGTTAGGTTATACGCAGATGCAAGCAGCAGTACCATCATCGTGGGGGCAGCTATTTAGCACCTATAGCGAGGCGTTGGCGAGAGATTGGTGGCGGGTTTCCAAATGCTTCGAACGAATTAAAGTGGTGAATCTTGGTGGTGGTGCTATAGGAACAGGGATAGGAACTCCTCGATTTTTCATAATGGAGGTGGTGAACCAGCTGCATAAGCTTACCCATCTTCCCATTACCCGAAGCGAGAATTTAAATGATGCAACCGCCAACGTCGATACCTTTGTTGAGATTCATGCAACCATGAAGGCTCATGCCGTTAACCTCGAAAAAATGGTCTCTGACCTTAGGCTTATGGCATCGGATATTGCGGCCAATCAGCTATCGATACCAAAGCGACAGGTTGGTAGTTCTGTAATGCCCGGTAAAATCAACCCTGTAATCGCTGAGTATGTGATTAGCGTATCGCATAGGGTGTATAGCAACGATCAGCTGATTTCGGGGCTTTGCGGTCAGGGAGTGCTCGATTTGAACGCATATATTCCCTTAATCGGCCATGCACTGCTCGATAGCCTGAAACTGCTAATCTCAGCAAACAGTACGCTGATGTTGAACATGATTCAGGGTATTGAGGTTGATATGGAAAGTGGTAGCGAAAATCTATTCCGAAACCCATCGATTAGCACGGCTCTTTTACCTTACATCGGGTTCAATAGAGCTGCGGCTCTGGCCAATGAGATGAAATCGAAGGGGTTGAATATATTCGAGGCGAATGAGACGCTTAAGCTGATGGAGGATTCAAAATTGCGAGAGGTTGTAAAGCCTGAAAACCTTCTAAAGCTTGGGTTCTCGTTGAAGGAGATATAGATAATATTATGGTGTCTTATTTTTTTATTCGAATGATAGAAAGAGTTTGTTAACCCATTAATCTTAACCCAAAAATTCATTGCAGTGAGCTTAAAGGCATAAAATAAGATGCGAATAGTGCCATATAATACATCTTTCGATTCAAATAAGTGCTCACGCTATTCCGATGAATGATTAAGTGCAATATATTACTCTTAACATTGTATTTATTGAATATATGCCTATATTTGCATAGAAAAGAGCCATATAATGCACATGAATGAATTGATAAAAACCATAAAGGAGCGCAGAGAAATGTTGCAGGTGACACAGGAAACCCTTGCAGAATTCTCCGGCGTGGGCTTGCGAACCTTAAAACAGTTTGAGAGCGGCAAAGGGAACCCTACGCTCAGCACCTTGCAAAAACTTGCAGATGTATTGGGCCTGGAAATTTGCTTGCAGCTAAAAAAGAAATGAGCAATCCATGAGAAGTGCCAACATTCTATTTAAAAACGAGGAAGCAGGAGTGCTTACCCAGCATGATGATGGAACATTCACTTATCGGTATAATGATAATTGGATAACAAACGACAGTAAGCCATCCATAAGCCTCACATTACCTAAATCGCAGCAGACATATCACTCAACGTTCATGTTTCCATTCTTCTACAATATGCTGCCCGAGGGCTCAAATAAAGGGATAGTTTGCAGAATGATGCGAATAGATGAAAACGATTACTTCAGCTTGCTGATTACTACTGCAAAGTATGATACTATTGGCGCAGTGAGGGTTATGAAAATTCAATAGCGTTTATGGGTTTACCTGAAATAAAAAATTGTCCGGGAACACTCGCAGCAGGCTACAATTCTTACAGTAGAACCTGCCTAAATCGGGTATTTAGCGGAAGAAAAGTGCACCATGTTTTACCTTACGATTTTCCTGCATCCAGCGAATCTACGGACTTATTGTTTTCAGAAAACAGAAAACGTATTTCAATTTCAGGGGTACAGGAAAAATTTTCAGTGCTGTTAGAGAAGAATAAGTTTCGATTGATAAATGAGGGGGAGCAGGGTACTCATATTTTAAAACCCATCCCCAGTACAGGCAAAAATGCAGATCAGATGCCTGCCAATGAGCATTTAACCATGCAAATTGCCCGTCAGGTTTATGGTATCGAAACGGCAGAGAATGCTTTGATTTTTTTCAAGAATGGAGCACCAGCGTACATAACAAAACGCTTCGACGTGAAAGAGGATGGGAGCAAATGGGCACAGGATGATTTGGCTTCTATAGCTGGTAGAACACCGCAGACTCATGGCGAGGGCTATAAATATTTAGGAAATTATTTGGAGCTATTTGAACTTATGAGAATGCATCTGCCTGCGTACAAATTCGAATCCCTAAGGCTTTTCAAATTGCTTTTATTTAACTATATCTTTTCAAACGGGGACGCTCATTTCAAAAACTTTTCTTTGCTGGAAACACCCATGGGCGATTATAGGTTAAGCCCTGCATATGATTTATTAAACAGTAGGCTACATATTGATGATCCAGATTTTGCTCTAGAAGACGGCTTATTGCCAAAAAAGCTAGCAAAAGGAAGGGTTAAAGAACAATTTATTATTATGGCAGAACATGCTAAAATAGGCGAATCCCAGGTAAATAAAACCTTTGAGCTAATGACTTCTTATTCAAATAGAGTAAAAGGGTTTATAGAAGCCTCCTTCTTGAATGATCGCTTCAAACGAAACTATTTACAGGCATATCAAACTCGATTAAATAGATTGATGCGCTCATAAGCTAAGGAATATATAGAAGACAATCTATGGGTGTACGACAAAATTCCCTTTTACCCTGTTAGCCTTCCGCTTATCAGCGGGGCAAGTTGTGCCCCTAAGTCGAGTATATCCTCTTAGGTTTATCTGCCGTTAGGCAGGCTTTTTCCTGTTGTACGAAGTTAATCCTTTTGCCTTCACAGGCAATGAATGCAGGTGCAATCCTGCTTTTTGCGGGACAGGCTCTGCTGAAAATAGAACGATGCAGGTACGCTCCGCTAACCCTGCCTACCGCCTGCCTGCCGGTAGGCAGGGCAGGCAGGCTACGCCCAACCCAACCGTTTTTGTTTTATTTCCTTGCAGCTTCTGGCGAATGGGCCTTTAGCCCTCTATTTTGTTTATGCTTTTTAAGCGATTTTCTCTTAAAAGTGTTGTAACTATTCAGCAGCAAAAAAACTCTCACGCAAACCTGCCTACCCTGCCTACCGGCAGGCAGGCGGTAGGCGGGGGCGGAGTTATTGATTGTGTTAACTGTTTTACTCAACCCTTAATTCGCATTATTTGCTATTAATGGTCATTTTGCCTAATTTTGACGCAAAACAAAGCCTTATGAATGTAGGTGATAACATAAAGAAGTTCAGGAAAGAAAGAACCTTCGCTCGATTTGCTCAATAAGTTGGCTGGCCTGTTCGGTGTTTCGGTGGATGATATTTTGAACCCGGGCAAGGAGCTGCCCAAGGAAATGACCGTGGAAGATAAAACCACGATGGAGCAGCTCTGGTTAATTCAACAGCTGGATGATGACGATAAGCATGTTATTTTTAAAATGATTGATACCATGCTTACCAAAAAGAAATTCAAAGACTTTTTTCAAAAAAAACGTTGCATTATTATAAAAACGAAAGGATATGATACGAACAGTAGTTACCGCAGATAAAAACACGCTTATCCTGGCTTTGCCCGACAGCTATATAGGCAGGCAACTTGAGATTATTGCTTTTGCAATAGATGAGCCCGTAAGGCAGACCCAAAGGGCTTCTGCAAAAAATGTATTTAAGGCTCTAAAATTCGACACCCGTGGGTTTAAATTTAACCGTGATGAAGCAAACAGCCGATAATGTGTTCCTTGACAGCAATATACTGATTTATTGCTATACAACTACCGAGCCGGACAAACAGCAAAAGGCTTTTCAGGTGATTGACAACAACCCACAGCTTTTTGTAAGCACACAGGTATTGCAGGAGTTCTGCAATGTGGCGTATAAAAAATTTTCGCCACAGGGTGTTGATCTGGAAGCGGCACTTTCAGAGATTGAAAGCATGGTCTCTATCCACGATAATAACATTGATACCGTAAGAAAAGCCAATGCCATAAAAAACAAGTACGGCTATTCGTTTTATGATTCGCTCATTATTTCGGCAGCTTTGGAATGTGGCTGCAATACCCTCTATTCGGAAGATATGCAGCATAGCCAAACAATAGAAAACAGGCTAAAAATTGTTAACCCCTTTATATAACACGGCATCCAGATTGCTCCGGGGTTCAAGAAACTGGACCAGCTGCCTGAGGATGAAAAGAGGTCTATCCTGAAGGTGGTCAGCTCCCTTATCCGTGATTTCAACGCACGGCAAGCCTATACCCTGTAAATACAAAACCCCGCCCCAAATTGGAGCGGGGTTCGCTTTGCGTTCCGTACCCTAGGCAAAGCCTAGAAGAATAATCGGACGGCGGTGCAACCGCCGCCCAACTTTCGTTCGCTTTTTACTTACAACCTCAGCTTAACGGGGGTCCTAAACCGTTTTCCATTTCAAATCCACCTCTGAAACGTCAAGAATATAATCCAACCCAGTTCTATCCATCAGGCTGTAGCCTGTAAAGATATGCTCGACTAAGGTAGAACCTTAGCCGAACTTCTTCAATGTTTTATATGCAACCTCAGTCGAATAAGGTTTTTTACGTCCGATTAATTAATTATTTTTTTTCCATACCTTATACAACTCTTTATTACACCAAAACCATTTCTCCTTTTTTAACCAGCAAGTAGAGTCAGGTCTTTGTTTTAGAGGTATAAAAGTCATTGGAAAATACTTTGACTTCTTCACATTATCATCATACATTTCAAGATAATCTCTAGAATATTCTCTTCCTATAGGTTTTGAACTAATCTCTATTATTCTTCGTTTGTCTAATATTTTATAATGTACTTCATATGCATCCCAACCATCAAAATATGAATAATGAACAATTAACTGAACTTTTATTGTATCATTAGATACAATATATCTACCCCAAGAACATGGCGTTTTCTTACTCATTTCTTCACCTTTATGCCCTAATGAAGTAAAATAATCTTGTATCAGTGCACTATCCGTTGGTACTTTCCCCAACTCCTGTGCGATAGATCCATCACGGTAAAGCATCAGAGAGGAGTATAGAATTTGACCATCATATAAAACCATTTTACCTCTGTATAATCCATTAACACCAATAATAGAATCTATTCCTGTTGGCTTTCCGTCAAAGCAGTATGAAAAACCATTTATTAAACTCGATGGAGCTCCACAAGAGCAAACCAAAAGGATTAATAGCCAGAGTGCTTTTTTCATTAGAATAAAGAGTAGGGGTTATAATTGCCATAGGTGCAATATGGATTAGAATAACTACCATATGGTGTTTTAAAGTAAGGTGAAGATTTTATGTATTTATGCCATCCGTTTTGGATTCGATCTTGTACTCGAGGATGATTCCAACCTACCCTATTTATTGTGTTACCACTTCTCAATCCTACCCAGATGGGGCTGCTATAAACCTCTCCATTTGCATAAGTTCCTTTTCCATTTTTATTTGCTCCATATAATTTACTTTTGTAACTATGGTCTATTCTATTTCTATCGGGATCGCTAGTGTAAATATTTGTTCCAAAAACAAAATCTCCAATACCAACTTCCATTCCAAATGTCCTATACCTATCATCTTTATCTCCTAAGAAATCATTTTCAAATCGTATCGAAAAATCTTTTGCATGAACTCCAAATGCTCCTACGGTTTGCCTATTGCTATTACCATCAGATCCAATAGCATCTCCATAATAGGATCTATAATATGAGCCACCAACACCATCGTAGGAGGCACTTGCTCCCCAAGCTTCACCATTTTCAAAAGCTCCTAAACCAACTGAAGCAGAAAAATTACCAATCTTGTAGTTGGCAGAAAGATTTATCATTCCACCAAAGGATGTTGGAGTTAGCCCAAGCCCAGGGGAAACTGAAAATGAAAAATTATTAGAGACAGGAATATTAATTGAAGGCATTGCTGACGCAAGGAGACTTCCTCCAGCCATTGTTCCAGCAGAATAAGCTCCAAGCAAATTGGCCGATCCCTGTAGACCTACTGAAGATGCTTGGCTTGCGATACTACCCATGCTACTGGCACCTCCAGAATAATATCCTATCAAAAAAGCGCCTGCACTTAAAGCGCCTGCAGCGATTGCTTTTCCGCCAAAATCACTATTTCTTATCCCATAAGAAAGATATCCGAATGTAAACCCTATCCCTCCAACTATTAAATCATCCCAACCAGCCCAATTCCCATCAGGATCAGTAAGCATTATAGGGTTATTCAAGCAGTAGCTATACCTGTTATAATTTTGGCTGCTATTGGGTGCCTGCACGTAGTTATCGGGGCTAATGAACATCCCCAGCACCGGGTCGTAAACACGACCATTCATATTAATCAGCGCAAACTCGTTGAGGTGCTCGTGCCCCGTAAAGCCTCTGTTTAGCACTGTTGGCGTTTGCACATTGGTAAAGTCCCAAGTGCTTGGGTTGCGGTAGCGACCCCAGGGGTCGTAGCTCATCTGCTCCCTGATGGTGCCATCGGTACGGGTAAGGCAGACGATTGAGCCTAGATGATCCTTGTGTATATAGTAGAGGTTATCGGCAACGCCACTGGTTTTTACTAGCACTGCTGCAACCCCATCGCCAGCAGGGATGTAAAGATATTTCTTTACCGTACCATCGGCCGCTTTTCTTACCTCGTAAAGCCCTACGTAGTAGTTGGTGTAAACGGTTGCGCTACCCTGTTTTAGCTCCGACTTTACTCGTTGGTCATCGGTCCCATAGGTGATATCGAGCACATACTCGTTCTGGGTTATGGTTTTTACCTTTCCAAAATCGGTGTAGGTTAAATCCTGAGCAGGAGGGAGGTATCCGCTACTACCCGGTGCAACCTGTTTCACTGCATGGGGAGTAGGTCCACCGTAGTGATATGTACCAACATCCGTTTTTTGAGTGATATTGCCCACCGAGTCGTTATCGAAGCTAATGGAGTAGGCATTGGTGGGTAGCCCGTTTCGGGATACGCTCCAATTGGTAAGCCGGTTAATATTATCGTAAGCAAACTCCTCTTTCAGGTTGTAGCCTGAGCTGCTATCCTCGCGCGAAAGCATCAACCCCTTCGTAGCATCGTAGATGTAATTCAAATTCTGTACCTGATTACTGCTACCAGTGGTGAGAATTGAGGTTAATAGACCATGGGCGTTAAATAACTTTTTGGTGGAAAGCCCATTCCCTAGAGTATAGCTCATTTCCGATTCGGTCATGGTATTCAATGTCCAAATGTCGGAACCTCCACCCTTTACGCTTTTTAAATTACCATACTCGTCGTACTGCTGGGTTACTACAAATCCTTCAGGGTAGGTAATTTGGTCAATATTCCCCTTGTCATCGTAATGGTTTTGGAATACAATATCGCTTATCGTCTCGTCAATATGGCTTGTTGATTTTACCTGTCGTCCTAAATTGTCGTACTCGTAGCTGTCCCAGGTATTGTTCAACGGATTGGTAACCATTTTAACCTGCCCCTTTTCTGCCCCTGAGGTGTAATATTCGAATTGGGATATAGCTGCGCCATTCTGGTTCTTCTTCTCAGTAATACGGCTCTGGTTATCGTAGTAAAGGCGGGTTTCCTTGCTCAGAGCATCCTTCTGGTAGGTAAGGCGTCCAAGCGCATCGTATCGGTACTCCAGATTACCAGAGCTGGGATCCTTTAATGTAATCTGATTGCCAAGGGCATCGTAGGTCATCTCCACCTGAGCACCGGGGTAGGATATTACCTTTGGCTTGCCATTTGAGCTGTAGGTATAAACAATTTCACCTCCAGGGGCAGGCTCTTTAACAATTTTAACATTGCCCCAGTTATCGTAGGTTTTCTCATAGGGTTTACCGTTTATGGTTTGGGTAACCTTCGTTCCGGAGTAAGAGTAAAGAACAGTTTTCCCGTTAAGGTAGGTTTCGCTTAATACACGGCCATAGTCATCGTAGGAGTAGTCAACTCGGCTAGTTGGATTTCCACCACTCTTTGAGGTTTGCTGCTCAACCTGACCCTTCGCGTAATATTTTGTTTCGGAGGTTATGCTTAAACCATTAAGCCCTACGGTTTCTTGATATACCTCTCTACCCATAGCATCATATCCTTTTTTAGCCCAAGGGCTGTTGGATGAACTTGATGTAGTATAGTAAAGAGGTTGGGTGGGTACGTTAACATTTCCCCAGCTAATGCTGCTGGTAGCAGTGTTACCATCGGGATAGTAGGTGTTAACCAAATTCCCCCACGAATCGTATTTGTAGGTTGTTTTTTGGCCATTAACAGCCGTTGAGCTGGTAAGGATTAATAGTACTGGATCGTATTCTGTGCTCGAAGTTCCAGCATTATCAGCCACCTCTTTTACATACCTACCTTTACTGTCAAATGTAATTGTTTTAGTATTGCTATAAGAACCGCCCTCGCTAGAGGCTTCGGTTTTGACGCTCAACGGATGACCCCAAGCATCAAAGCTGCTATAGGTTGTAGTTACCTCTTTGCCAGTACCCACGTTGGCCACCTCAGTGGTAAGATTTCCTTTGGAATCGTATGTGTAGTTGGTTGTTAGGCTAAACGACATACCATCATCGGGGTGCTTTTGGGTTGAGGTAACACTTTGCGGCTTATTTGGTATTGTTGAACCAGCAGCAACATAGCCCTCGTAAAGAGTCTCTTTCCAATGCCCATCACCATTATCCACTTTGACCCTATATGGATTTCCTTCACTGTTATTTGTGTACTCATATGTGGTTGTGGTAGTTATGCCTGAAAGATGATCGATTCCTTTTGTTCTGTTTGGGTATGAAAAATATGAATTCCCAACCTTCGTATTTGTTATATAACTTTCCGATGTTGAAATAGCACTTCCACCAGCTGTTTGAACGCTTACTGTTTGTTTTTTTGGAAGATAGAGATTCGCATCATCCAGTTCGGAGGTTGTAACTACCTTTCTATTCAACGCTGAATTTACTGCCGTTTGCGTTTTGAAGCCAAGAAATCCTTTCCCAGTTAGTTGAACACGAGCAGATTCGTAGGTGTAATTTGTTGTAGTAGTTTGTCCTAAGCCATTAGGTGAAGTAACCGTTTTAAGACAATATAAAGGCATTTGAATATCCATTAATGGATATGTTGATGAACTACCATTGGTATAAAAGTCATCGCTATTAGAAATTTTAAAACTTATAGGTTGGTAATTAAAGTTAGTCTTGTTATTAAACCCGTCAGCAATTACATTAACTAATCCTCCATCAAAGTTCCCATTGAGTGTAGTATATATTCTAAAATTATCATCGTTAGTGTTCATTGTATATAAATTCGACCCAAAGTTTAGTATGTCCTCTAGCCCATCCCCATTGAAATCACCGGTAACAATATCTTTGCTATATGAGAAATCTGAGTCATAAGAAACTAAGGTTTTATGTACTGAAAATCCAGATCCAGTTGATTTATACCATACAATATTATAATTTTGAAATATCCCCCATTCTTCATTTAGTGGCCAGCCATTACTTCCTCTACTATATACAGCATCTGTAATAATAATATCAGATTTTCCATCGTGGTTAAAATCGGTAATAATGCATGCATCCTTATCGTTATTTTTGTCTGTATAACTTTCTTCCTTGCTACTAATGTTTGTTAGGTCAGTAATATCGAATTCCCCGCCACCAGTATTTAATGCAAGGTGCCAGTTGCTATTGCAATGCTCATTAAGAACAAAATCTACAAGTCCATCTCCATTGAAATCGCCAGGTTCAATAACGCTATACTCTGCATTAAAACTAGCTGAAGAGATAATCTGCTCGAAGTTTGGTAAAGAGCTTGAAGAAGTAGTTCCTATATTTCGATAGATGTAATAAAAATCATCTGTAATTACCATTAAATCCAGCAGTCCATCATTATTATAATCATGGGCAAATAATCGTTTTGGTTTACTGCTAATGTCTAAATTAAAATTTGAGGCTTGATTTGGATCAAAACTATCATTGATTATATTTCCTGGGTAAGCATTATTCTTCTTTACCTTTTCAAAATAGATAATTTCATCTATCCCATCATTGTTGAAATCGCCTACAGTATAAACTGGGAAATTATCAAAATCTGTGACCTGGCTCTGTAATTTTGCATACTTGTTATGCTTTGTAAAGGTTAATGTTGCTCCACTTGATGTATTATAATGATAGGTAGGCCATATTATATCATTTTTACTCCAGTAATGAATATAATCATAATCTTGTCGCTTTGCAACTGATAAATTAAGCCTTACATTCATAGTAGAATAGCTTATCAGCGAATTACAACAATAAGATAAAGGAGTACCTGAAAAACGCTCCTCAAAGGAGATATTCCCATTTAAGCTATTGTTCAAAAAAACTTGGACTAAATCACTACTTGATCCATCTTTCGATTTCTTTATTCCAACAATATCTGTAAGACCATCTGAATTATAATCATAAGGAATTTTATATTCATAGTCTTTTAATGATTGGAATGAACTAGGTGAGGTAATAGAGATATTCGTATTGTCATTCCCCCATCCAATGGCAGTAGAGTTAAGCGCAATATTATCTCTTCCTGTTTCGTTAATTAAATTTAGAAAGGTTTTATCGTTTTCGAATTTGTATCCAAAGTTATAGGTCCTAACGGTAACGCCCTCGGTAATAACTTTTATTTTTCTTAAAAGAAGTGTGTTGTTTATTGAGCGTCCCCCAATGAAATTTGTTTTATTATCGGTTTTCTTATCATATAGGAATAGAATTACATTTGAAATTGGATTACTTCCGTTTCCAGTATATTCAATTTTCTCAATAGTGGTTTCACCTTTTGTTGATTTGTAGTAAAATTTCATAAAATTCCCATTGGCATCAGTTATTTTATTTATCAACCACATATAAGGTGCTGACAAAATCCCAGGAATTAACTTTGAATCCTCTGAATTACCATACTCAATGGTATTGCCCTCCTTTGTTTTAACCTTAAACCAGGATGGTCCTGTTTTGTACAAACCAAAAAATTCTTTAATAAGTCCAAATGACTCAATCTTAGAAAAGGATTTAACTTCTGTCTCATAAGATGTATTCTCTTCACCATAGTTTCCACTTACAGTTAATAACCTATTCCCATCTAGGGAGTATCTATCTCCAAGTCTAAAGTTAATTCTTCCAGCAATTCCATCATTATAAATAGTTTTAGGAACTCTTGCAATAGAAGAGATGCCAGAGATATTCCAACCAACTCCTAAAATACCGTTACCTCCTTGACTATTGTAAGAAATAGACAAAGATGGTTGTATGCCAGCAATGCCCTGTGGAATGTAAATAGGTATCTGGTAATTAGCCGCTCCAGTGGGTGAGACACCTGCTGAACCTTGAGTTAAACCTACAGGGTTCGAAGTATTAATCTCCTTTGCTTCAGGGTCGATAGGCGTTGATAAATAATCGGCATTTACAACGATCGACTCATCAATCCTTGCCGAAAGCGTTTTGCTAGATGAAGATGTAAATAAGAACCCAGGCTTAAGAAATATAGCATCCCTTGCCACATAAGTTTGTGTTTCGAATACAGGATCGCTTTTTGTGATTATTTTCTCTTGTGCTTTTATATTAGCACTGGTAAATACTATGTAGGATATTATTGTCCAAATCAGTTTATTTCTCATAGTGCAATTATTGAATTTTATTATAATTATAAAGGAGTTAAGAATGTTTCTTTAACCCTACTCCTTGATTATTTTAAATGACAACTTATCCTTCTTTGTTCCGAGTTTTAGTATATATATGCCATTCGATTTCGCACTTAAGTCAATAGGATAGTCAATGTTTCCAATTATCTTGTCCTTCAATATGAGAAGTCCAGAGTTATTAAAAAGAGTGATGGTATAACTTTCATCATTCTTTCCCCCGCTAATACTTATTTGCAACATACCCCTTGTTGGATTTGGGTAAACTATTATTTTTTGTTCACCTAGTTGCTCAACGATTGGAGGGATAACCTCTTCTGTTTTTGGACTTTGCGATTGCAAGGTAATAATAGTTCGATGTGTCCTATTACCGGACTCATCATAAATATATTCAATTGTAGTTTGTGCGTTAGACTTGATGATGCATCCAAACATAAGAAGAATGCAAAGAGTTAGTTTTTTCATAATTCAATATTCTTTCTTAAAAAAATTATTTCTTTATGGTATTTTGCTGAGCCTTTAGCTCATCTACTTGCTTCTGCAGCTCAATCATATACAGCGTCAGCTCCTCCACCTTCTGGAGCAGCTTGGCGTTCATCTCGCCGAGGCTAACGCCGTTCTCCTTCACCTCCGCGGCGGAGGGGATTTCGGGGAGGTGGCTGTTGGTTTTAATAAACTGCTCCACTTCACCGAGGGTGCGTAGCTTATAGGTGGGGCGGAATACGAAGTCGGCCCAGGATTCGGCGGTTACTTTTACCTCCCGTGCGGCAATTGTACCCTCTACGGCGAGTTTGTAAAGTGGATTGGTTGTGCCGATACCGACGTTGCCGTTCTTTTTTATAACAATTGCTCTACTACCACCATTCATCTCAATAAATCCATAAGAATCTCCTGCTACATAATGGTATCCAAGATTAATAGGAGAGTAGCCAACACTAATGTAACTTTCGCCATTTGCAGCAACTAGATCAGAATGTTCTGAGAATTTTGCTAATTGTCCCAACGATCTTCGTACAACATCTAAACTAGCTGCTGGGGTTGTTGTTCCAATACCGACGTTACCATTAAAATAGTTCTTTGCATTGGCATTAGTCTGATATATTCCCCAATCGGTTGCATTCGATGTGAATGAAGACCCAGCAAAAACTACACTTCCGTTAACATCAAGTTTAGCTACTGGTGTAGCTGTTCCAATCCCGACGTTGCCACCACCATTTGCCATTAAAACATTGCCTGAAGAAGAATGATTTAAATACAAATTTTTATCACCACTACCATTTGGATTGCTTTCAAGAACTAAATATCCTTCATTACTTCCTCTAATTCTCCCTGCTGTTAGTCCTCCGAAATTTGTCCAATGATTATATCCATTCCCTAAAATAGCTGCGATCATATTACCATTAAAATCATATGCATTGGCAACATGTAAACGAGCTGAAGGTGCAGTTGTTCCAATCCCAACGTTACCAGATGAGTTAACTATAAGTTTAGCATCTTGATAGTCACCTTTACTCACTCTAAATTCATCTCCATGCAGAGTGCCAAAAAACCAACTATTAGTCCCATCAAATAGTTTCGTTTGTATTCCTTGAACGAATCCACCTTCACTGGTATTTCTTTGTAAAATTAATGCTGGTGAGTAGCCGTAGATTTTAACATCGCCTGATGTTGGGTAAACGTTGCTTTGGGCATAAATGCCTATTTTAAATGCAAATAAAGCAAATGTAATTAGTGCTAGTTTTTTCATTGTGAATAGAATTATTTATTATTCAGATTTTTTTCTTTTAATTCTCTTATTTGTTGATTCTGTACTTCGTTCTCTTTCTTTAGCTCAATCATGTACAGCGTCAGCTCCTCCACCTTCTGGAGCAGCTTGGCGTTCATCTCGCCGAGGCTAACGCCGTTCTCCTTCACCTCTGCGGCGGTGGGGATTTCGGGGAGGTGGTTGTTAGTTTTAATAAACTGCTCCACTTCACCGAGGGTGCGGAGTTTATAGGTGGGGTGGAATACGAAGTCGGCCCAGGATTCGGCGGTTACCTTTACCTCGCGTGCGGCTATTGTACCCTCTACGGCGAGTTTGTACAATGGGTTGGTGGTGCCGATGCCGACGTTGCCGCCAAGTGGATTTAAAACTAAAGAACTTGCAACTCCATTGACATAACGTTGTGCCTGAATTCCGCTTACATACTGAGCGGGAGTAAAAAAGGCTAATTGATTGTCTGCTGCTGCATTTTGATTCTCAAAGAGAACAATGTTCGAACCTGTGCCAGCATAATTATTTGCCACTGTTAATGAACCTAAAGAAAGTCCAGTGGAAGTTTGGTAGTTTGACGC
>Ga0105099_10000097_pt1 | contig 53565 bp, 62 predicted proteins | sample PPLLak3cmMay2015_2_FD_79138 | JGI IMG/M metagenome (GOLD analysis project Ga0105099, IMG submission 79138) | Freshwater sediment microbial communities from Prairie Pothole Lake near Jamestown, North Dakota, USA - PPLs Lake P8 Core (1) Depth... | ecosystem: Environmental > Aquatic > Freshwater >... | reverse complement strand
TATGTGTACATCTGAAGCTCCTTGAAGAATGGCATGAGAAATAAGAGTGTCTACGATTTTTATAATTGGTAAATCTTCTGCCAATTCTTTTAGTTCTTTTGCAGATTTTTCGTCTCCACTAATACTCCCTTCTTTGATTAGTTTTATTGCCCCTGTTTCTTTTTGAATAATATCTTCAAAATCTGCTTGCAAACTTTTTTTATATTGATTAAGTGCTTCTTTTATTGAAGCAGAATTTGTCATGCGGGGAAGAATTCGTAAACCGACTTTCTTCTTTATGAAATCAATCACGGGAAGATTCTCGACATCAAGCATGGCAACTTCCAAACCAAGATCTGTTTTTTTATAAGCAATTATATTATTATTACGGGCAATCGGTTCAGGAATCAAAGTCAAAACACTTAGATCAATTTTTTCTCCTTCCAAACTAACAAAAGGAATACCAAGTGCTACTGCTTCTATTTTACTCCAATCTTTTTCAGTTAATTTTCCACTTGAAACTAAAATAGAACCAATTGATTGATGAGTCTCTTCAGATTTTTTTTGAGCAACAGAAATATCTGTTTTCGTAACTAACCCAGAATCATCAAGAAGTCCTATTATTATTTTTTCATCAACATGCATACATATATTGTATCATATTGATGATATCAATTAAACTACTATTACTTCATCCGAGCCATGTATTTATAATTCAAAAGTATTGAAATAATAAATAAAGATAGAGTGAGAGACATTATAGGGATGGTGATATAACCAAATTCGTATACATATCTGATCGCACAAGATACTTCATTCATATTCTCTGGAGTTAGTACAGCACAACCAAGACTTGAGCTTCCCCCACTTTCTATATAAACATGATAAATAGAAACAAGCGACCCAAGTATTGCAAAAACAATACTAAAATCAATGATTGATCTGTCACGCTTATACAACTCCATTCCAAAAAGAATCAATTGTGGATATAAAAATATTCTTTGAATCCAACAAAGCTCACAAGCTGGGAACCCAACAATTTCAGAATAGAATAATGATAATACTACTGCTCCAATTGCAACCAAAAATCCAAAGAAGAAAGTATACTTTTTAAAGAAGAGTAAAATTTTATTTTCTTGACTACGAAAAAAAATAAAATTAATAGCTATAATAAGAACAATAACTTGGAGAAAAATTGTCCCCAATGAAAGTATTTTATTTACTATTTCAACATATGCTGGCATAAATTAAAGAGGAAGAACGCACTGTGTTTTATTTGCTAATGTTTCAAGAGGTAATCTCCCCCCAAGAGTTGATCCATCTTTAAAAATCCAAGTTGGATACCCTTCGATTTTTTTATCAATACATATTTGTGTTTGAGTATTATCAGGATTTGCACATTCTACATAAGGAAGGTATTTTTGAGATGAACCAAAATCCTTTTTTTGTTCATTACAGTGAGAGCACCAAAATGCTCCATAAAACTCTGCCCCAGAATCTTTTATACACTTGGCAAAGCTATCTAATTTCCCTGGTTCTTTAGGTCCAAAACTTGCATAAACACCAATTCCCCCAATAATTAATACAACTAAAGCTATAAATATCATGAATTTTGTTTTTGTTTGCATTGCTTCATTTTAACAAAATAAAAACTTAATAACAAATAAAATATTACTAAAAATATATTGGGTTTTACTTATTAAAGTTAAAAATTTTCTCAAAAACTTGACATTAGTGTTAGGAAGTATTATAATCAGAGTACCAATTGGTTTATAAATTATCAATCCATAGTCCAAAATAATTTTTCAGATTTTCACTGCATTTATATTCATTCGCATGAGAAAGAACTCCTAAATAAGAATTCAAACTAGCTACAACTCGTGTCTTCTCTATTTTCCTCTCTCTAAATAATAAAATTTTATTGTGAAAATTCCTCTCAATTCGTTTTTTAGTCTTCTTTCTAACAAGAGTATGGTTTGGAAAGATAGTATACCCCAAGAAATCAACTCCTCTATTACAAGAAAGTATTTCCACTTTTTTGGGATGTAGATTTAATGATAGATTTTCTAATAAATACTTATTAATCAATGGAATAATTTTCTCTAGATATGATTTATCGCTTGAAACTATTACAAAATCATCTGTATATCTCGCATAATATTTCACTTTTAGTTTATGCTTCATAAATTGATCAAACTCATTCATGTAAACATTTGCAAAGAGTTGAGAAGTAAGATTACCAATAGGAACTCCCCTTCTGTGAAATATATCAGATCTATAACTTTTGTAACTTTCAATTAGAATATCTAAAAGCCATAAAATATCTTCGTCTTTAATATTTCCACTTAACATTCTAAACAAAATATCGTGATCAATCGAATCAAAGAATTTTTGAACATCACATTTGAGAACATAGCATTGTCTAGTATTATTATGACTTTCTTTTCTGATCATATTTCTTAGAGTATTTACTCCCTTGTGTGAACCCTTACCAATCCTACAAGAAAATGAATTTGCGATAAAAGTCGGTTCAAAAATAGGATTAAGAATTATCATAACTGCATGATGAAGTACTCTGTCTCGCACTGTCGCTTTATGTATATGCCTTAGTTTTGGATCAGAAATATAAAATCCCTCATATCCACCGTGCTTGTAAGTCTTTGAAAATAAATCTCGTGATAATTTGAAAATATTCTGTTCCAAGTCCTTTTCAAACAAAAGAACATCGGGCTTAAATTTCTTCCCCTCCTTGAATTCTCTCCATGCATTAAAAAGCATTTCGGGTTCTGTAATTTTATTAAATAAATTTCTATAAACTTTCATATGAATAACAATGATATACCCGTGCTTAATAAATCTTACGAATTATACAAACTATTTCACGAATACAGGAAGGTTGTTCCTAAACAAGACAGATTCACTATCTACGAACGAAGTGAGAATGTTATCCTTGGAACCATAGAGCTACTTCTTGAAGCAAGTTTTGGTGATAAAGAAAGGAAGATTATTTTACTTGAAAAAGCAAGTGTTAAATTAAATGTTCTCCGTTTTCTCATCCGTCTTATGAAAGAAACAAGGACATTTGACCTAAAAAAATATCTATTACTAGAATCCATAATTGATGAAATAGGTAGAATGATAGGTGGCTGGATAAGAGCAATGAATAAATAATTCTAAGTCAAATAATATGCAAAAGGTATCAAGTGAGATACCTTTTGCTATTATTTTTATAAAGAGAGACTTCGGGACAAAGGCGGAAGTAGAACCATAGTTATCGTTCGCATTGGACACATCGTTTGTGTCGAACTTGAGCCTATCGTTGAAGTTGAAGATAGGAGACTTGGAAAAGACGCCATCTGCATCCGGAATTTATTCCTATCCATCTATACCACCAGAATTTGAAATGCCATATTTCATACATTTTTTATTCTTGAATTTAATTTGGCAACATAAAAATACTTGCCTTGAATAGGAATAAGCAGTATCTCCTCATTAGTAGCTCGCTCTTTCAAATCGTAATCTGAAAGATTCTGGCTCTATCTCACAAAAAGAGAAAGAGTTCGGCAATGACAATCCTTAGACTATCATATATGAGCCTAGACTCAATTTAACTATATCAGTTTTTTAATTAAATACAAAAAGAAAATGGCTGTCCGCAAGCGGACAGCCATTAAAAAATTTCGGAATTCAAGAATCAAAATAAATAATTCAAAAGATTCAAGAATTCAAAGAGCAAATTACACCTGCGGGACAAAGGCGGAAGCAGAACCATAGTTATCGTTCGCATCGGACACACCGTTCGTGTCGAACTTGAGCCTAACGTAGAAGATGAAGATAGGAGACTTGGAAAAGACGCCATCTGCATCCGGACTAAATTCATCCCCAGGACAATCAGTATCAAGTTCTTCCCATCTTACATACCGTTCAGGATGAATAAGTGCCATACAGCCAAGAGCAAATGAACCAAGTCCAAACTCATTACTTGCGAAAGTTTCGCGAGCCCTACGGATTGATTTTCCACGATGACGCATTCCATACTGAACTGCAATAATCAGAATATCGCCTTGTTGTTGGTTTTCCAACTCTTCAATGAAACCTGCTGTTCTTAAATGAACGCGAAGTTTTTCAGGAATAATTTCTCCCTCACGATAGTTTGTAAAACTACGGCTTTCGGCTAATTTCGTAAGTACCAATTTCACTGCTTCACAATACTGCTCGGCAGGGTTTGTAATTGCAGGAAAATGTTTCTTTGCAACTGCAGATACTTTGGGGATAGCAAACCATCCTTCGGCACCATCGGGAAGTTTTTTGATATTAGCAACAAAACTCCGTGCATAAGAACCATCAAGTCCCCATTGTTTCTCAACCATATCAATTTGATCAAGAATACATTTCGGACCCTTGTACTCTTTTGGATAAGTGTAGTCTGAGTTTACTACCTCGCTTGTGTACTCTTCTTTTTGTGTATCTTTTTTAGGAATTTCTCTCACCTCATGAGTTCCTTCCATTAAACCAATTAAATCATCCTTGCGAATGTTTTGCAAAAAATGAAGTAACTTTTTGGGTTCCACTTTCCAATCTATGAGCAATTTCTTTGATAGCTCAAGAAAAGATGCAAGATTTTCTCCCAACATCTCAACGACTTTTTTGTAATAATTAGCCATTTTCTTAATTTTTAAATTTCAAAAATCAAAATAATTCATTTATATTAAGGCCGAATCTTCACATTTTATTCAACAGCATTATATCATAATATATACCTTCTTGTCAACCACCATCCAATAGAAATAACAAAAACTGAAACAATAGTTATTATAATAATTTTATTTTTATTCGGATTATTCACATCTATATTTCCAGCACTTGCAAGCAAATCATTGTTATTGATTAAATTTGTATCTTCTATGATATCTTTCTTTATTTCTTGTTGAATTATTTCTTCTTTTTGAGGTACATATATTTTAGCTATTTTTTGTTCTACTTTTACCTCACTAACAGTTGGAATAGTTTCTTTTTCTTCTGGAGTAGCTAAAATTATAATCGGTGTATTTTCATTATTAGATGTCGTATTTCCACTTTGTGAATTATTGTTTGATGTTTCTTCTTCCTCTTCTTTTTCAAAAGATTCTAAGATATCTGTCCATGACAATTTAAGTACAGCGGGTATTGCGTATGAAGTAGCCCAAATACGATTATTTATATCACTACCATCCAGTCCCCCATCAGATTGTTGCTTATCCGCTAAATATTGTATTGCATTTTTAACTTCATTGTCATACGAACTATTCAAAGATAACGCCTGAGTTGCCCAACTTGTAGAAAATGAATTATCAAAACCGCCATCACTTTTTTGAGAATTTGTTAAATAATTTTCTGCTTTCCCAATTGCATCAGAAACCCCATCAACATTCTTAAAATTTTCCAAAGCCATAATCCCAGCCGAAGTCATATCGACACTTCCCCATGAACCGTTTCCAGATTGTTTAGAAATAATGTATAAGATAGTGTCTGTAATTATTTCATCATTGTCATCATAACCAGCATTTTGTAAAACAATAATTCCAAAGATGTCATCGTTAAAAAGTGAGTTGTCTCCAATCTGTGTGCCATCAAAAGAATCTGTTATTTTTTTAATATAATCCACACTTGTCCCATTATATGGATTTATGCCGAGTGACATTAAAGCCATCGCATGACGTTCGAAATCTGTAATAACAGATGAATTAACTTGAGTATTTTTAATATAATCTTTAACACTAGATTTTAAATTTGAATTATCACCTCTTGAGATAGCGATTGCTGCCCAATCTGTATAAAGTAAATCACCAAAACTTCCATCACTTTTTTGTTGTGAAGATAAAAATGAAATTGCATCTGGAACAGAAAATGATTTTGAAATACTTCCACCTGAACTACCTCCACCAGTCCCACTATTATTTTCTGGAACAGGATCCGGTGTAATATCTTCTAAAGAACTAATTTTAAGTGATATTTTTGTACTTTCAGTTCCTGCCATCCAGTCACTAAGAACAAAAGATAGTGTATCATTAATCAAAACAGGTAAACATCCAATACCACAACTAGCATATCCATCATTTAGAAAAAGTGCCCAATATTCTGTACTGCTAGGTATTTCACCATTAATACTACTAAGATATAAACCGAAGTTAGAATCATTTGTTAATTCAAATTCATTAATATATCCAGCATCTTTCGCAGAAACAAGAGCACAAACTCCTAAAAATTCGCTCACTGAATTTTCTTCTGGGAATATATGTTCAATCCCTTCTGTGTCCTTTACTACACATCCATTCTTAACTATGACATTTTGAATTATATTTTCTACTACAGGGTCAGGAGTGGGTTCTATTATTGGATTAGTACATATTCCATCGACTAATATTTGAGATTCAATACAAGTAATTATTTCTGGCACAGGATCAATGCATTCATCACCAGTTTCATTTAAAATTTGTGGTTCTGTACAAACCAATGGTTCTGGTTCTGTAATCGGATCAGCACATATTCCTTCTTCATTTAAAATTTGAGGGTCTACACATACTAACGGTACAGGAATTTCTTCTGCAAAAATATAATTAAATCCAAACAAGACAAAACTTAAACCGAACAAAACAAAAAACTTTTTAAAAATATTTTTCATATAATTTTATATACCTTCTTGCGACCATTTAATAATATCTCCCTCTTTTAAAATATAATTTGAAACGCCGACCGACGCTTTTTTATCATTAACATAATAAATCCAATATTTTCCCGGTGTGCCATATTCACCATTTATTTCTGTTATAAAATTCCCTAAACTTGCATTATTTGTATATTTGAAATTAAAAATATTACCGCTTGCACTTTCCTTTTGCATTTTCTCCATCGCTTCAAAAACAGAAGAATTTTCTTTTATATTTGTCTCGTATTTTTTATCTGCAACAAATAAAGAAACTTTTATTGTATTTATATTTTCAATAACTTCAATTTTATCTTTTACTTCACTTCTTTGAATTAGTATTTCTGTATTAGATTGTTTATTTAAAACATCTTTATTTTGAGTTTGCTGATCATCAATAATTACAGATACTTCCCTATTTTTATTTAAATCTAAATAAGAAAATCCAATAATAAAAATTGATATTAATACAAATACGATAATAATATACTGTTTTTTTATTTTCATAATATTTTTAATTAATCACACTAATAATAAAAAACTCCTGCGTGAGCAGAAGTTTTTTACTTAAATACGAAAATAAATATTCTCCTGCTCGGGAAACACCATTGTATTAAGACCGGACTAATCCTTTCGGATATTACCGTTGCGGCACAGTGGAGGAATCAAACCTCACTTCCAAACACAATAGTTTAAATTTTAAAATACAATTAACTAACCAAAACTGTTTTCTCTACAATAACAACCTTTTTACTTTCTTTTACTAAAAATCTTTCAATCAAAGGTGACAACACTATAGCAAAAGATACATTTCCAAGCAAATGAATAGCTGTGAAAGGAATCTGCCCAACTAAAGCCAACATAAATGATTGCTCAAAAAAAAGTGGTCCAAGAGTAAGACCAGTAACAGCATCATAAATTATCGTCGCAATAATTGCATATAAAGCATAATTCTTCCATCCAGATCTATTTTTGAAATACCAAAAAGCTCCGTAACCCACAAGTCCGTAAGCAACAGCGGTGATCAAAGTCCAAACGCCAATACCTGATGTCACAGAATCATATATTATGATACTAAGTACTCCAAAAATAAATGACATGATGTCTCCGTACACTTTCCCCAGTGGCATAATAACAGCCATTATTGGCTCTAGGTTTGGCGCACGAAAAGGAACAAGCCTAAATATAAGGACAGAAATAAACATTATTGTGTATTTTAACCAATTTTTTTTCATATAATTAAGTATTTCCATTAAAATAGCTTTCTCTAGAGGGTACGAAAATTTTTTGCTAAAAATTTTCTCAGTTCTCGCTCCGTCGAGCTCCAAAGCCCCTCTATAGAAACTATTTTAATTTCAATACATTTTACACTATATCACAAACACCAGAAACGCAAGCGAGTTCTCTCTTAACTTCGGTTTCATCTTTCATTTCGTAAACAATAATTTTAGAAAAATCGAAGTCTGGCATTTTACTAACTAATTCTTTATATCTCTTTTCATCAATAGCTTCATATGGAGCAAGCTGATAGACGTGATTACTTCGTGGTAAGAAAGAAAGACCTCCGACAATATCCCAATTCTGATATAACCAATGTGCGACTTTTATCCATTCATCATCTCCTACTGAAATAGTTACAGAAGGATTGTGCTCAGTATAATTTACTTTTACAATTTTCCAATGTTCAAGCTGATCTATCGCAGAAATATCATCTTTACAAATTGCATCAACTGGAGCTTTCATTGGGAATTCAAGGACATAAGTATTTGCACTATCCACACCTTGCCCAACTTCTGGATGATAAGGAACTCCTTGATCTTTCATCATTTTGAATAAGGCATCGGTAGCTGAAATACGAATACGACGAATATAGTAAGGTGCATGACGAGGATGCATTCCAGAAGCACAATCAACTGTCTGAGAAACTGTTCCTGATGGCTTCACTGCAGTGATACAAGTAGACTCACTTACTCCAAATCTTTTCGCGTATATTTTATTTATACGAATAGCTTCATTTTTTAATTTCTTTAGTATTTCAGGGTCACGAGAAACTTTTGAATCCCACTGACCAGTCATAGATACACCAAGCAATCTTTCCTCTTCACAATTATTTTTCCATTCTTTTCCTAAGTAACCAAATTTTGTAAGAGTGGATTGATATGTACCCAAAATAGTTGCAATGCGAATCTTTCTCATTAGATCTTCTTCTGTATCCTCGGCTCTTGCGACAACTTCTGAAAGATTACAAAATTGGCGTGATCTTAAAATAATTTCTCCGCAAGGGTTTGTCCCCATTTCTCCGATATAATCGCGAGATGCTTCAAGACGACGCTTTGGAAGAGATGTGTAAAGTGAACCACGATTAAATATTCCTCTTTCTCCTGTACCAGACTGCATTAGAGCAATCCATTCTTTCAAGAATTCTGTTTCTGTTGGTTTTGTATTGTAAACAGCTGAATTGTTTGCGAGCATTCTTTGTCCTTCATTAGCCCAAAATTGCCCATTCTTTGCTTCTCTCATTTCTTGATCGTCTAAATCTGATAGTGAAATAAGAGCACTTCGACGAACTCCACCTGAAACTACACATTCACCAATTTTACAAATAATGTCATGAGCATCAATATTACGAAGATGTCTTCCTTGACGACGTAAAACACGCTCACGAGTAAAACCAAGTAAATCTATAAGTGGTTGTGGTCCTGAACTTTTACCTCCCATAATTTTCAATCTTGCTCCGGATGGGCGAAGTAATGAGAAATCAAAATCAACATCATTCCCTTCGAACCAAGTCTTCATACCAAAGACAAGTGCATCTGCCCAACCTTCTTTTGTATCCGGAACAACATATGTTGGTAATTTTTTACCTGTTTGAATTTTAATCTGAGGAAGTGATTGAATATTTTTACTCTCTACAGAAAATCCTACTCCAGTTCCACACATTGAAATGTAAACAATGTCACCAAAATCTTGGAAATTTGATGGAGCAACAAAAGAACAATTGTATGCACAAACATTTGTCTTCTCAGCAGCAGCTCCTGCGAATTGTAAAAGACGCATTGATGGCATTGCTTCTTGTTTCAGCATTGCTTCACGCACTTCGGCGTATTCAGAATCTTTAAGACCATCTCCAATTTTTCCTTTCATGAAATTAATATAACGATCGATGGTTTCAATCCAAGTTTCTCGTCTTCCCTCTTCTTCAATCCATTTTGAATAAGATCTGTAATATACAAATTCAGAAAGTGGATTTCTAAAATATTTTTTACTTTCATCGGTCAACTTTTTTACATGATCGGGGACAGAAACACCATGAGATCGCAAACGAGATCTTTCTTCTCGATAGAGAATGTAGTTCTTGGAAGTTTTAACATAATCAGAAAGCATTAACTGCTTCTCAACAACGTCTTGAATAGACTCAACAGTAGGAACAAAATCCTTATTTTTCCTAGCTAAATAATCAATTTCAGCAACAACCTTTTTAGAAACAACAATGGCTTCCTCTATAGAGCCTTCAGAACTTGCAAGCATTGCTTTATTAATAGCATTCACAACTTTATCAACATCAAACGGAACAATTTGACCGTCTCTTTTCCTAATGCTCTTAACAAAATAATCCTTACTAGATTTATTACCTTCTTTTGCAGATAATTTTTTATTCTCTAACGCGACTATTTTTTTTGTACTGGATCCCTTCTTTTTTGAAGACATATTTTTTAAATTTTAGTTAATAATGTGCCCATAATCTTTTTGGGTTTACATTATACCTCCATCCAAAGTTCTACCGCAAGCAAAAATTGATAAAATTTTACAAAAATTAGCACTATGAAAAAATATTGGGAAGCCGTCAAATTTTCGAAGAAAATTTGACGGCAAATCCCACTTTTAAAGGCTATTTTGAGACCAAAATTTTTGTAATTTATAATTAACAAAAAATCTACTTTTTCAATTTAAATTGCCACCGAAAATTGTAATTTTCGGTGGCAATTCTAAAAAATTATTATATGTTATACTATCTAAATGATTTTCACAATGATTCTTACTGTTTTAGGACTTTGTTTGTTTGAAATTATTTCAAGTATAGACAATGCTGTTATAAACGCCGAAGTTCTAGGAACAATGGGTAAAAAAGGAAGACGATGGTTTCTTATTTATGGTTTCTTTTTTGCTGTATTTGTGGTTAGAGGGTTACTTCCTTGGATTATAATTTGGGCTACTCTTCCATCTCTCGGACCTATCGGATCTTTAACTGCTACATTTTCAAACGATCCAAGTGTACACATGGCGGTTGAAAAATCTGCACCTATATTACTTCTTGGTGGTGGAGTATTTCTTGTATTTCTCTTCTTTCACTGGCTATTTCTTGAGACTAAAAATTTTGGGCTTCGCCACGAAAAATTCTTTTTTAAAAATGGAGTTTGGTTTTTTGCTGTCGTATCTGTACTCTTAGCTGTGATTGTTTGGTATGCATTAAAAATTAATCCGATGTTGGCATTTTCAGCAGTCATCGGATCAACTGCATTTTTTATAACTCACGGTTTCAAAGAAAATGCTGAAAAAGGAGAAAAAGCACTTCTCTCTTCTAATAATCATATGTCTGACATTAGTAAAATACTTTATCTTGAAATTATCGACATGACCTTCTCTATAGACGGAGTTCTCGGAGCATTTGCATTCACACTTTCTGTCCCACTTATAATAATCGGAAATGGAATTGGAGCATTTGTTCTTCGAAAGCTTACGATTAGTAATATTGATAGAATTAAAAAATATGCCTTCCTAAAAAACGGAGCAATGTATTCCATCTTTATTCTTGGGTTAGTTATGATGGTAGACGCATTTGGTGGGCACATCCCTTCTTACATATCTCCACTTGCAACTTTTGCAATTATCGGATTCTTTGTATTTAAATCTATAAAATTAAATAAAATACAAGAGATAAAAATTATATAGTAGCCTCAAAACCTCCAGCCTGTAAATTCCAAAGTTTTCTATAAATACCTTCGTTTTTACTTATAAGTTGTGCATGTGTGTCATCCTCAATGATCTTTCCATTTTCAATAACAACAATTCTATCCATAGAGCGTACAGTAGAAAGTCTGTGGGCAATCACAATAGTTGTTTTATTTTTAATTAAATTATGAAGAGCATCTTGAATAAGCATTTCTGATTCTGAATCAAGAGCTGAAGTAGCTTCATCAAGTACAAGGATAGGTGAATCTTTCAAAATCGCACGAGCTATCGCTACACGCTGACGCTCCCCACCTGAAAGTTTGATACCGCGTTCCCCTACATAAGTATCGTATCCATAAGGCAATCTATCTATGAAATCATCACAGTGAGCGAGTGAGCTTGCTCTTTTTACTTCTTCGTCTGTTGCATCTCTTTTACCATATCGAATATTCTCCATAAGAGTACGGTGGAATAATATTGGGTTTTGTGGAACAAAAGAAATTTGATCTCGTAAATCTTTTTGGGAAACAGAATTTATATTAATATCATCAATCAAAATATTTCCTGAATTCAAATCAAATAATCTCATTAATAAATTCACAAAAGTAGACTTCCCTGCTCCAGAAGAACCAACTATTGCAATTTTTTGCCCCGCAGGAATGATAAGTGAAAAATCATCAAAGACTTTTGTATTATTCTTATCGTAAACATAAGTAGCATTTTGGAAGGTGATTTTTCCTTTAACATTTTCTAATTTATTTATTGGATTATCAGTTATTTCATAAGGAGTATTTAAGATCATGGTCATCTCTTCTGCATCAGAAAAACTATCGTAAAATGTTCGCACAATACTTGCAAAGCTCCAAAGATTTTCAATTAAACGACCTAAATAACTTTGAATTAAAACCATTACAGGCAAACCGATTAAACCGAGTTTCCAATCACCGATTGCAATCCAAAAAATAATAAATTCTATACCAATAGTATAAAAAGATTCAATCGTGCCTAGTCCAACCCATAAATACCAATTGATAAGTGTTGCTTTCTTTTGTTTTTGAATAACCTCCCCCACTTTTAATTTTTCATATTCCTGTCCAGAAAAAAGTTGAATAGAAGAATGATTCCCGATTGAATCAGAAATTGCACCAGTTGTTTTTGTGTCAGCCTGAGATGAAAGAACATCATATTTTTGTTTTAAACGAGTATAAACAAGAGCTGTCACTAAAAATATAATACAAAAAATAGCTAAGATATATGCATACTTAGGGAAAAGTGTATAAATAGCAATAACAGTTCCGACTGATCTGATAATCAACGGAATACCATTTTCAAGCAATGAATCCATCAATCTTTCAAAAGATCTGGCATATTTATTTATTTTTTGAGTAAGTGAGCCTCCAAAATTATTTGAAAAGAATGAATGAGAATGTCCAATCATATAAGAAAATGCTTGCTCTCGTAGACCAGCGATGGTATTTGCTTGAAAATAGGAATTAATAAAAATACTACCTCTTCTAATAATTAAGCGAATTGTTCCTAAAATTAATATAATTATAATAATATCTTGAGCTTTATTTACAAAAGTAAAATCATTTGTACTAAGTATATTCCAGAGTTTTAAAAATTGAAGTGGTATATAAATATCAAGACTGGAAGCGACAACTGAACCCAAAACAGTAAAAAAAAGCGAGACTTTAAATCGCTTAACGACTTGCCAAAAAGATTTAATAACAAGACTTCTATGTAAAACTAAATTATTTTTCTCCATCCAAAACGAAATTTATTTTAATAAATTTTATATTTTATCCCGAAATTTCGTACGGGACAAGTAAAATAAAAGGCTTTTTAAGCCTTATATTTTAGAATACCACAGAAATATTAAATTTCAAATATTACTTCTTATTAAATTTAGAACCACGAACAAGAGCTCCAAGAGCGACAGAAAGCTTCATTGTTGCTACTCCTATCACACGATCTGCTCCACCATAATAGATGTAGATTAAATCTCCTTTTAGAATCATTCCGCAAGGAAATACTACATTGTTTACTATTCCAACCTTTTCATATTCTACTTCTGGTTCAAAAATCGCATCTGTAGATCGGGCAACTACAATCGTAGGATCTTTTAAATTTAATAAAACAAATCCAACCCTATAAGTGTTGTGACTTTTCGATACTCCATGATAAAGGAGTAGCCAACCATATCTTGTTTTAATAGGAGGAGCAGAAATACCAATCTTCAAACTATCCCAAGCGTTAATACGAGGCCCTATGACACGAATACATTTTTTGATTGTATTATTATTGAAATCAAGAGACCTGAGATAATCACCACATATTTCATTCCCTACTCTATGAGCAATAAAGTATCCATCTTTAAATTTCTCAGGAAAAATACAAGTATCCTTATCGTCAAAACCAGGAGGAGTGACAAGTGCTGGTTTGCTCCAGTTCCATTTTCGATCTAAGAAATCTTTAACTGAGATAGAAGAAATCGCAACTCTTGGCGGACCAATACTATCATAGGCTGTATAACAAATATAAAGATTTTTCCCTATTTGAGTTATACGAGGATCCTCACATCCAGAATTTCCATTTTGAATTTTTTTCATTTCAAAATCTTCACGAGGTACATAAATAGGAGTAGTTAATCTTTCCTGTATATTAAAACCATCTTTACTTAATGCGTAACCGATAAAAGAAGTATTATCATTTGAAAGAGTACGATATAAGATATGTATCTTCCCTCCAAGATAGATTGTCGCTGGATTAAAAGTGGCTTTAGCTTCCCAATCATTTTCTTTGATCGGAGATATTATTGGATTTGTTGGTCCTCTTTTGAATCTCCAATCATCCATCGTACCTGTGTACATACTTCCAAGTAAATCTTTCAGACTAATATAAGCCACACAAGTAGTTGTATCGGCTGCTCCATAATAAATACTTAATCTGTCTTTTTCAACTATTGCTCCTGTGGGGAAAATGACATTGGAAATATATCCAGACAATTCATAAGATTCTTCTGGAACTAAAATAGGACCTCTTGTTCTACCTTGAATTTTGGTCGGATCATTAACATCGAGCAATATGGCTTCAATACCAAAAATACGATCTAGATTTTCTGGTCCAGAAAAATAATTTTGTATATGTGAATAAATAAGTAGCCATCCATATTTTGTTTTTATTGGAGTAGCCCCGACTTCTATATGATCATAAGGATTTCTGCGAAAATCCACAGTGTGTTTATCTATATTTTTCAACCATTCAACCCAAAACGATTCATCCCATAATTGCTCGATGCGATCAAATTGTGCAATTGAAACTTTAGCTGGAGGATTATCTGTATTAGCTGAAAATATTACAGTTATCTTTCCGTTTATTCGTTCAGGAAAGAGGGTCATGGCTTTCGCATTGAAAGGAGTTACAAGATGACGCTCATCAACAACTCTTAAATCTTTTGAAATAGCTACTCCAACTTTTATATTATCTTGACTAAAAGGATAGCCAGAAAGTGCTGTATAAAAAATATAATATCTGCCTTCGAAAAAAGTTACACGAGGATCTTCACATCCATGCACATCCCACGGCTCTTCTGGAGTAATAAATGGTGTTCTATTTTCAAAATGAACTCCATCTTTACTTTTACCGATACCAATAATTGAAGTTTGTTGTTGAACATTTATCTTATCTACTGCGGAAATAGCTCGATATAAACCATAAATAACATTCCCTCTTTTTACAGGGCACATATTAAAAGTCGCAAATTCTTCCCAATAATGATCTCTATTGGGAACGAGAATCGGATTGTCTTCTGATCTTTTGACTACATACATAGATTAATTAATTTCTTTTTTAGTGTTCTTTTTTAATTTGATATCTTTATTATTTTTTAAATCTTCAAGGAGTTCATCTAAGGATATCTGTGCAACAGCCACATGCTTATCCCCTCCTCCATAGTAAACATAAAGTTCTCCATCTTTTACAACTGCTCCATTAGCATACACTATTCCTGGCTTGTAATCATTCTCATACCAAGCGTCTGGTTCAAGGATTGGATGTTGTGCTCGATACAAAACCTTTTCTGGATTTTTTAAATCAAGTAACATTGCTCCAACTTTATACTTATGAGATTCTTTTCTATCCATCGCGTGATACAAAAGAAGCCATCCGTCTTTAGTTTTTATTGGCGGAGCTGCTGCACTACGAGTCCTATAATGCCAAGCCACATCATGATCGGGCAAAAGTTGAGGGTCACTTGCTTCTTTTTCTGAAGGAGTTTCTGTCGTATCAAGATTATTCAAATATGCTATATAAACCTTATTTGGATCGCCTTTATCTAAATTACAAAAAAGTGCAAACTTACCATTTATCTTCTCTGGGAATAACACCCAATTCTTTTGTCTATCTCCTGGACGAGAAAGATATGAAAAATTTTTCCAAAACCATTTTTTATTTTTTAAATCTTCTTCTTTTATTGAGACAACTGCTACACGCATATGATTCCATCCGTTAAACATGTTAAATGTCATATAAACAGTTCCATCGATAACAACAGCCCTTGGGTCTTCACAACCACCCCAACCTCCACCTGAATTATATATACTTGGGTTATATGTTAATCTGGCTGGTGAAGTAAAAGGCCAATGTTTTTTTGCATTTTCAAAATTTTCTGCGACATAGATAGGATATGATAATCTAGTTTCAAAATTAACTCCATCTTTACTTGAAGCATACCCTATTCTTGAAATCCCATCATTTCCAAGTGCTCTATAAAAAAGGTGCACAACTCCACCAGACATTACTGCAGCTGGATTAAATGATGCTTGTGATTCCCATGAATAATAAGTTGGTTTGAGGATTGGATTTCTAATTGATTTTTTAAGTTTTAAAACTTCTTCTTTTTTTACTACTTTATTTTTCTTCTTTAATACAACTTTGGTTTTTCTTTTTGTAAGTTTTTTAACTTTTAATTTAATTATCTTTTTCTTTTTTGATTTTGGTTTTTGTTTTGGAATAGGTTTTTTGACAACCTTAATACTCTTAATCTTTTTCTTAGATATCAAACCTGTCACTATTTTCTTTTTTAACTTTTTCTTTACCATGGAAAATTAAACTCGCCCATATTTATCTTCGTATCTTATTATATCTCCTTCTTCAAAATCTCCAAAAGCTATTTCTAAAACCTCAAGACCACTACCTCCAGCTTTCATTTTGTGTTTTATTGTAACAGGTACATATTGTTCCATTCCTTCTTCTACTATATATTTCTTATCTCCTATTTCAAAGACCCCATCTCCTTTAATAACTCGCCAGAATTCTTCTCTTTTGGAATGACTCTGCAAACTAAGTTCTTCGTTTGGTTTAACTTTTATAATTTTTACTGTAGATGGAGAATTATCTGTAAATCTACGGAAAAGCCCCCATGGTCTTTCCTCTTCATAAATTTGTAGATTATTTTTCATAATTTGATTATACTACAATAATTTATATTATCCACTTTTTTATTACTTCTTTAGTTTCCTCAGGACCAGAAACTTTCACACAATCTATCCCCGCTTCATACGGAGAATAATCATTCCCCCCTGGGAAAATGGCATCCCCCACAAAAACCATATCTTCTATAGTCATATAGAGCTTATCTAATAACCTCTTTAAACCCACAGCTTTATTAAAACCTTTTTGTAATATATCTAGAGAAGTTGCTCCTCCTATATTTATATTTACTTCGGGTAATTTTTCTTCTAATTCTTTTTTGATTTGTTGACGCTTTTTTTGATCAGGATCCCACACTTTCTTCAGATCAAGTGGAGCGTGTTGTCCAAGAGCTGATATTGTTATCTGAGTAACACGATCTTCTACTATTTCATCACCTTCTATTGCTGGAATCATATTATATTTTCCAGTTGCAATGTATTCTTTTAAGACAGTTAAAATTTTTCCTTTTAAAGCTGTTGGTATCGCTTCTTCATCGGTCATAATCCATTCTTTTTTATCAATATCGTACTGATATCGCCTACTGCCACTAGTGGGAAGCAGTATTAGATTTTTATAAACTATTTTTTTATCTTCTTCTGTTGGTGAGAAATTAGCAAGAAATTGTTTTTCAAATTGATTTAAAGAACCACCTGAAATAACTACAACAATTTTTTCTTTAGAAAGAGAACAAAGTAAATCCGACATATCTTTCTCTAAATGTTGTTTACTTTCAGCCAAAGTTCCATCAAGATCAAAAGCTATAATTTTTTTAGATAAATTAATCATACTATTTATTGTTTATAGTTATATTTGAATATTTCCAAGCTTTGTAAGACAAATATAAAAAGAAAAAGAATAGTAATATATATAAATAAACTTCCAAATGAATTGCTGATTGAGATAATATTTTCCAAATGTGTTTTATTAAAGAAGTATGATTAATAAAAATATCCCAACTATTAAAACGCAGAAATCTTCCTAAATATATTCCGAAACTAATCAATAAAATAATCAAAGCCATGACAGCAGAAGTTTTTCTACGAGACAATTTACTGTTAATTATCTGCTCAATATGAAACAAAGAATAAAAACCAAGAATTAAACCTACAGATGCAGAACTAAATAATAGGAAAACATCAAAAATTACAGGGACAACGCGAATCTCCCCCAGATGAATAAAATCTGTAATTAAATATGGGGCATTAGGGATAAAAAGCAACCACAAGATAATTCCTATGATAAAAATTATTTTATTTAATTTCTTCTCTTTTAATAAAAATAAAAGTATATAACTAATAACAAAAGGAATAAAAGCTAAAAATATATTCCACAATATATAAACAAAAGACATTTTGCCCCAAATAATAATCCGTAGAACATTTAAAACTACAGCAAGGATAGTAAGGAGAATTATAGACTTTGGAATAGGTACTTTGTATTTATTCATATTATTTTGTTTTAATTTTTTTAGAATATTCTTTCAAAAGATCTGATGAACTTCTTATCTTGCCTCCCCTACCAACATTAAAGATCATCTTAATTCCCAATTCTTTACAGACACCATATTCTGAAGAAGGAATATCTACTTGGTTAGGGCTTCTATCTCCACCATTTGCAAATATATCTGGTTTTATTTTCCTAATTTCATTTGAAACACTTATATCTTGTGTATTTTCAGGATGAAACGAGATAATAACTTCATCCACGCAACCAATCGCTTCAATAATTTCTTTACGTTCAACATCAGGCATAAAAACAGCCTTACCTTTAACTCTAAACCAGTTATCATTATTTATAACAACAATCAATTTGTCTCCTAATTTTTTCGCCTCTTGCATATAACGAATATGCCCAATATGAATAGGATCAAAACCTCCACTAATCATAACAATCTTCTTTTTCTTTTTGGGAGATAATCTTGATTTCTTAATTTTTCTAGTACTTTTTTTCATAAAAACCATTATACCACTTTTATATAAAATAAGGATAATACCATAATTATTTTATAATATTAGCTTTATAATAACTATTAATTAATAAGTATTAATAGAAATTAAAAATCACCACATAGATAGAGATAAGGGGTGATTTTAATTAAGTTAATAATAAATTTTAGTTAGAAAGATTTTCTGTTTGATTAACAGGAATATCATTTTGATTTTCAGTTGGTTGAATGTTTGTGTTTGAAAAATTACTATCTTTATTAATACCCTTAAGATTATTTCCTTTCATCATTCGACCATCTTGCTGAAAATCTCCTCTTTGCTCTACTCCTCCAAATCTGCAATTTCTACCAGTGAATGAATAACTGCCTAGAATAATACAAACGATAAATAGAACTACTGCTGAACCGAACCAGAAAACACTATATTTTTGTGATAATTCTTTAATTGTCATAAAATTTTTTTATTAATAATTTTGTAATAAATACAAAAGAGAAACGACTTATATATTCTCTGTATTTGTATACGAATCATGTTTAATATTTGGTGCAAAAATTAAAACAACCCCTTTTGAGGGTTTTAATCTTTAATGCTTAACTCAAGACCCTTATCTTTTTAGATGAGGGCTTGTTTATTTTACTTTTTTTAATTGGTAATTACGATAATACTGACGTACAATAAGCACATTTTTTAGCCTCTATTGGTATCTCGCTTAGGCATTCTGTGCATTTCTTTGTTGTCTCATCTAAAGGTTTTTCTTTTCTTGTTTTCTTTATAAGAGTATTAATAGGAGTAACCACAAAGAAATACACGACAAAAGCTACTATTATGAAAGATATAAGAGTATTCAAGAAATTCCCATACATAAAATCACTGCCATTGATAGTGAATCTTAATCCAGAGAAATCTGGTGCTTTTATAATTGCACTTATAAAAGGAGTTATTATATCTTTAACTAAAGAAGAAACAACAGCTCCAAAAGAAGCTCCAATAACCACACCAACAGATAAGTCTACTACATTCCCTCTTAAAATAAATTGTTTAAATCCTTTGAACATAAAAAATTAATTAATATTAATGTATTAATTATACTCTAAAAAATAATTTTATAAATGGGGGGCTACAAAAACCACAAGTACGTTTTTCGAAACTTACAGGCACCCAAGAAAAAAAACCGCTTTCGCGGTTTTGTATTGGGGTGCCGTGGTGGAGGATGTTAGAACTATATTTGAACGAAAAAAACGATGCAACAATCTATATACCTATCCTCACTCAAATCTAGGTATTGCTGATTCTGGTTCATAATCTGATTTTTCACCATTTATAATCTTTCTTATCCCCTCAATATTTTTTTCTACTGATTCATCTGTATTTGATGGTAACGGCTGGTTTATAAATTCAATTATATTATTTCTAGCTTCTTGAAATTGAGCTCCTAGGTTATGCTCCAACCAAGACATATGTCTAGCCAACCAATAAACAGACAAATACATATCCTCTTTATTTTTACTTAACCAAATATCAGTATCAATAAGATAAATTTTATCTTCCTTATCTCCTAATTTTTTACCATAAACATATTGGCTTTCTCCATTTATATCCCAAACATATAATCCTCCCTCTTTAAACTTATCAAGAAAGTACTTTGATACTGATGTATATAATTTTTCCGTCTTATCTAAAAATTCTTCTGATTTATTAACTTCACTCAAATGTTTTCCTTCTATCCTGTCAGTAATAGAGCAAACAACATCTTCCCCGTTATTGTCTTTACTAGTAGTAAAATCAACAGGAGCAAAAATATTATATTTTTCTTCTAAATCTTTATATAGTTTTTTAGTAACTTCAACTAGCTCAGGTATTTCTATCTTGTTATCGTGTTTTTCAAGCAACTCATTAAAACTCTCAACCCGAATAAATTTATTTGGATTATCTTTCAATTCATAAAATTTATTACTACCCTTATGATGTTCTGAAATATCACTTTCCACTAAATCATTAAAATTTAGTCGGTTATAATTATTTTCTATTTTAGGGGCTTTATCCATACAAAAAGTATATCAAGTTAGAACTAAAAAGTCATTCTAATATAAAGATATTATTAGTAAAAATCACGCTGGGTGCCTACAGAGATTCGAACTCTGACTGAGGGTTCCACAAACCCTAGTGCTAACCATTACACCATAGGCACCATAATTACTCTACTATTAAATTTAGAGTGACTACACAGTTATACCAGAAAAACACCTATAAATCTAGGGGGTGTAAAAATTATTTACAGACAGCACTTGTCGGAAGAGCAGAAAGTTCTTTGGTAGTACCAGTACTATCAATACAGAAAAAATATTTTGATCCAATTTCTGAAGAAGACGAATTCACTGGGATTGCAAATGACCAAGCTTTTGAAGTGGAGAAACATGAGCCAATTCCGTCAGTTGATTCTAGTGTACTATTTAAAAATGAAGAGATAGATCCAACTACGGTGGTTGCATTTTTGGAATGGCCTGTAGGTGAGAAAAGTGAACCAGAAGTTGGATTCATACAACTACCACTTTTATTTGAATTTTTACCATAAGATTTTTCTACATTTGAAAATGAAGTTGCTAACTGATTAAAAGACAAAACATTATTTTTTATTTTTGTTTCTTTTATATTTTCCACAAATTCAGATGCTGAAACCGATGCTTCTGGCATAAAGATATTGTTAGGGCCATCAAAATCATAATATGTCGTCTTCCATGAAGCATTTATTTTATTATCTCCAATACTTTTATCTCCAAATCCTATCACTTTGGCCAAAGGAATACTTACAGAAATACTATATTGATATATATTGTTATCCCCCTTACCTACCCAAACCTCAAATGAATCAACATTTATTGAACCAAGAATATCAGTTAACCTAACCTTATCTTCTTCTGAAAGATTCAAAGAAAAATCATCTGAAATTTTAATCAAAAGGTTTTTAGCTAATTGCCTATCTGCATTTATAGAATAATGATAAGTTTCTACACCTTTAATATTTTCTGATTCTTTTTCTGTTATTTCCACACTATTTATAAGCTCATTATAAGAATTTAATGTTTCAGTATTAATATACGAAGGAATTCCACTCGCTAAAATATTATATAAATTTACTTTTTTTAATTGTGCTTCAATTTTTGGAGAAAATAGTGATGGGATTAATTCAAATTGCTGTTTGCTTATTCTCACAATTGATGATTTTATGATATCTTCTTTTATAATCTGACTCAAATCTGGAACATTTACAAATAAATCTGATCCATTATTTTTTATGTCTGTCGTAATATCATCGGACAAGACGGAGCTTTTTATTGTTACAAAATTATCAGACAATGAGCCACTTTCATTCTTAGCCATCATTCCTAGGGTATTGATAGAGATAAAATCTTTCCCTTCTGTCGAAAGTGCTTCACCGCTCAAAAGGCCATAAGTAATATTCGAAAAAGAAGGTGACGATATTTCTATGTTTGTTTCCGTTTTATATGAATCTAAAGAAGCTAATGTTTTTGAATTATCTAAAAGTAAAATTTTTGGATCTTTTTTAATAAAAGAAAAATTTAAAATTTTTAAATTCCCTAAATTAATATAACCACTTATAAACGCCCATGCAACAACAGACAAAGCAAGGATAATTAAGAATGCAATTAACCAATTAACTAACTTAAACTTATTTTTTTGTACAACTTCTTCATTTATTTTATTAGCAGATAGAAGATCATTCTGATAAGAAGATAACATGGCTATCTTTGGTAAATTATTCATCAAAGAACTTCTTGGAGTTCCACTTGAAACGACAGGATTATTATTCTCTGGTTTGACTGGAATATTTTTATTCTCATAATTAAAAGAATTGACTGGCATTTTAGGAATAAGATTCGGAATAAATCCTTTACTTTTATCTGGATTTTGTAAATCAACAACAGAAGAAGTTGTTTTGGAATCTTTTACTTCGTTTTGTGGTTGGGATTTATTCTCCAATTCTCGAGAATACATATTAATATCTGGTTTTCGTCCTTGTAATTCTAGGTTTTGAGTTTCAACTTGAGTATTTTGTGATTTTATTTCTATATTATTTACTTTTGTATTTTCTTGCGAAATCACCGGCGTGGGTGTTTCTTTTATAGGAACACTCATCGGAGTCCACACTTTTGGAATTTCAGTTTTTGGAGATTCAACAACAGGAATTTCAATTTTTGGAATTTCAGTTTTTTTATCTTCTACTATTGGGGTTTCTATTTTTTTTATTTTGTTTTCTACGGTAAATATATTATCCCCTTCTATTTGTTCATGATATTTATCAACAACATCTTTATTATTTTCAGTAACAACTGGCTCTGGATTGATACTTGGTTTTTCGTTTATATTTTCTGTATTAATAGTAGATTGATATTTCAACTCAGACTCAATACTAAAAAAACCTTCGTTTATATCTTCGACATGCCAGCCAACATTGATTAGCTTGGATATTATTAAATCTTTTGATGTATTATTTTTTATTTGATTTCTTATATAAGAAATTAATTCGGAAGTTATCATACTCACATATTATAACAACAAGTGAGGAGCAGAAGCAAATGTATAACAATATATTTGCTTAATGTCCGAATGCCGTTGTTATATAGTAATCTATATAACAACAAACTATGAGCATGTGCAAATAAAAAACAGAGACATAATTATGTCTCTGTTTTTTAAATAAAGCTTTGCTTTGTGCACAGGAGAGGATTTGAACCTCCACGCCCTTGCGAGCACTACCACCTCAAGGTAGCGAGTCTACCGTTTCTCCACCTGTGCATATTTAGAACTCTATCAAAAAAATCCATTTTTGTGAAATGGATTTTTTTGATTTATTCTTCGTTTTTAGTTTCTTCTTCTTTATCCTCTTTTGAAAGAGTTATACTCTTCAATCTTTTCTTAACTTCTTTCACCGCTTTTGTTCTTATGTAGTAGAGCTTGCTTCGGCGAGTTTTTGATTTTCTAATAATTTCAATCTTATCAACGTTTGGAGAATATAGAGGGAAAATACGTTCAACTCCTACTCCAGATGAAACTTTTCGAACAGTAAATGTCGCTCCGGATTCTGTGCCATGTTTACGAGAAAGAACAAGACCTTCATATGCTTGCAAACGAGTCTTCCCTTTTTCTAAGATTTTATTCCAAACACGAACAGTATCCCCAGCTTTAAAATCAAGACTTTTTCGGTCATCTTGAGCAACGGGAGTGAATTGTTTTTTCGTTATTTCCATGGGTTACACTTTAGCATATATGACTATTTTAAGCAAATCTAAAATTCTTAAACCTTATTTATGTATGTCTTTACTGAAGTCGGTAGAAGAAAATCATAATCGTCTGCGTATTAACCTATTCCATTTTCAGTTTAATATAAAAAAATACCCTTATATAAAAATATAAAGAACAAAAACTAAAGAATCTAAGAAACCGAAGTTTCAGAAATCAGAGTGCTACTTACGAGAACAGCAGACAGACAATTAGCATCAAAATCACATCCAAGCCAAATTAAGCACCATCTCCACTTATTATACCATTCTAAGCACAGGACATAACAACTACCGACAGAGTCCTTAAGAACAGTTCCATCAAAGAAAATGGATGTCATGATTCCGTTTGTTTTCTCTTTCCATTTTTCAGGAATAAGGCTTTGGTTTTCCCAAAGTGTTTTGAAAATACCAGCATCCAAGCGAATACGATTTGTTTTTTCTTTGAGGCGTTTGAGTCTATCTTCACCCTTAATATTTTCCTCTCCTTTTTCCAAGGTTGAGTCAAACATAACCTCATTAAGGTCAATTTCGGTGAGAGCAATTGCTCTTTCATTTTGTTCTTCAGCTGACCATTTATGATTAATAAAGATTTTGGGGTCAAACGGTACAGAGCGGTCAATGTTGATTACCCTTGGGCTATCAACTATAACTTTTCTACCGTTTTTTAATTCATCATTATATAAAAAAGACCCTAAGTTTCAAAGAAACTCAGGGTCATCATTATTAAGCAAACAAATCTCTATGCAGTAGCGAAAGAGAGGAACAAAGTACCCTCACTCCAGACACGACCGCTGCCAAAACCGTTGGTATCGAAGCGCCACACGACACCGAGCCAGTACACAGCGAACGCAACCTTTTTACCATCAATCATAACGTGGAATAAATACCATTTATCTTTTCTTAGGGTATAACCTAATACTTGTTTACCAAGTTCAGGCACAAAGATAAGTAAATACATCACGCAAAGGAATGTTTCAAATTCAACCAAACCAGGATTGCCTGCATTTTTTTGGATTGAGGAATCATTCATATTGTTTGGTAAACAATATTCGGAAAGTTTACCGAAATCAGTACGGATTGGGATAACTTTTTTCAAATATGGCTTAAGATAACTTTGGGTGTTCTCACTTAACCATAACCTTCGGTCACCTTCTTCAGCACGATGATGAAAGATATCACCAACAGTGAATGCATTTGCCAATATTTTATTAAGTCGGCAACCATTATTAATCCATTTAATAAATTCGGTTTGGGTTACTCCACTACCCAATTCATCAATAGCTTTTTGTATTGGAACGCCATTGATTTTACTAATAGCATCTTCTGGCATCATGTTTAATGATCCAACTAAATTACGGAACTGACCGTTTGAAGCAGCTTTTTCCATTTTCTTAATTTTATAAATTTCAAAAATCAAAATAATCCATTTTTACTAAGGCCGGACCTTTACCTTTATTCTTTTATATTATATCACAAATATATCCATTCTGTCAATAAGTGTAAGGGTACATTCAACCTATAAGTGCACCACTATTTTTAGTGTTATTTAATATATGTCTTTATCACCTTTTTAAAATCAGCAGGTAGTGGAGATTCTATTGTTTTTAATTCTCCGCTTGGTAAAGAGAAAGTAATAGAATTCGCATGAAGAGCGAGACGATTCATTCCTAGAGCCAAATCTTTTGCTCCACGATAAAGCGGATCGGAAACTATTGGATGATTGATATATCTCATGTGTACTCGAATCTGATGAGTACGACCAGTCTTAGGATACACTTCTACATAAGAATACTGATGTGCAATTTCTTTCTTTTTTATTTCATTGTTTGTATCAGTAAATCTATTAAGTACCACATACTCAGTGACAGCATCACGAAGTGGTGGGCGAGCTCCACGCCCCGCTGTATATGTCTGAATATCTTTCTGCGAACGGCCAATAGGTGCATTTATAACTCCCCTTTTACCAGTAAGAAGTGAGGCTTTCGGATCAGAGACATTCCCATAAACAAACGCCTGATAAACTTTTTTAATTTTATGATTTTGAAACTGTTCTTTTAAAAAATTAAAAGTCTTCTGATTTTTAGCAATGAGTAAAACTCCAGAAGTTTCTTTGTCTAAACGATGCACAATACCAGGGCGTAATATCTTTTCTTTCTTTCCATCTTCCCTTTCTATAATAATTGGTTCACCGACATTTTTAATTGATGGATAATTCAAAAGAACCCAGTCAGAAACTGTCTTTTCCTTGCTTTTTCCATCTGGGTGGACGACAACCCCAGCTGGCTTATCTATAACCAAAATATTTTTATCTTCAAATAAGATTTTTATATTCATAAAGATATCTTAGCACATAGTTGAAATATATAGAAAATATGCTATTATTGATTTACCAGAGTTTAAAACACGCGCGATTAGCTCAGTTGGTAGAGCAACTCATTTACACTGAGAAGGTCGGGGGTTCGAGTCCCTCATCGCGCACACAGAAAGATCTGCCCCTGTAGTTTAATGGATAGAACTGCGGACTTCTAAGCCGTTAATCGAGGTTCGATTCCTCGCGGGGGCACAAATTATTTTCCACTGGGGTCTTTATAGATCACTGGAGTATTTTTTATTTCATTTTGTTTTATTATTTTAGCATTAAATGATGATGTTATTTTCTCTAATAACTTTTCATTCATTAGGCTTGGTGTTTCTTTTGGTGTGTCAGAATTTTGAAAAATTTGCTGATTTTTTATTTTATACAAAAGATAAAAACTAAAAAATATAAATATTACTATAATAGTAAAAAATACATATAATAAATTATTCCAATAAACATGTGGATTAACTTTTACTTTGAATTGAAAAAAGTTTTTTATTTTTGTAAGAAAATCTTTCATATAATTAATTCAAACTTAAAACATTAAATGATACATTTGCTTGCCATGTTGGTGTCTTAGAACCTTTAACTTGCTTCATATCTTTACTTAAATAAATCTGTGTAATGTTTATCTGATATGGGATATTTTCTAAAAAAGAAATAGTGTTCATCATCTTTTGAAATGTTCCTTGTATGGATAACTTCACAGAAATTATATTTTTATCTTTTCCTGAAACTTCAATACTTTCAACTGAAATAGAAGACCCTATATTAGAACCTATGTCTTCCAGATAACCCACAAACATATCTATTTTGTCAGGATCTACAAAGTAATTATTTATAGAGCTATGAATCAAATTAAGCTCAGCGATCTTTGAAGCATTTACGGATATATTTTCTTTTTCTTGCATTTTATCCTCAAGCGTTTTAAAAACAGCAGATGTATGTTGGTTCTTATTCTCAATTACTTTTAACAAAAACAAGAATAATAATACGGTAATTATCGTAATAATAATCGAAACTATAAGTATTAATATTGTGTGATCTTTTTTCATATCGTTATTTTATAGTTATTGAAATAGTAAATGGAAGATTCGACTTCTCAAGAAAATCTGAAATAGGTAAATTCACTACAGAAAAATTCTGATTGTTATCTAGTGTGCTTTTAAAATTCCTAAGGGCATCTCTGTTGGTGGCAATGCCATGAATATCTAAAGTGGAAATATCTCCCTTTTTATTGAAAAGTATTTGAGAAAAAGTGATGCCCTCAGTTCGACTAGATAAAATATTATTAAACACTTTTTCACTCACACTATAAGTTGGCTGATATTTTGCTAAATTTTCTAATTTCAAATTAATATCACTTATAGTCGTATTTAAATTACCATTCTTAAGGTCAGGATTATCTCTATTGAAAGCTTCAAGTCTACTTTCAACTAAACCTTCTTTTAGTTTAGAAAGGAAATATGATGGGAACAGCAAGATGGAAGCGACAATACTTAAGACAGTGACAAGATTCAACATTACAGTGAAAAGTCTAATCCAATATTCTCGATGAAGAAGACTTTTCTTATTTGGAGGCAAAACATTGATGACTGGTTGTGATTTGTAAGCATAACCACCCAAAGATAAGCCGAGCACTGTCGCATAACTAAGAGATTCTTCGAACGACATATCTGGAACTGAATTTTCAGTATCAAGGATATTAACCCAAACATTAGCGTTTTCAACTTTTATTTTCATGCTTGATTCTAAGTATTCAGATAACCCAGCCAAATTCGCATCTCCTCCGCAAAGTATTATATGATTTATCTGTTCATGTTTTTCATTATTACTATTATGTGTTTCCCAATATGTGTATTGTTTGTTTAATTCATCTCGTAAAACAGAAATTCCATTCAAAATAGCTGGGAAAATATTCTTAGCTTGAGAAGCTTCTTCTACTCCATATTCTTGCTTCATTTTTTCAGCTTCATCAAAAGATAAAGAGAAATTCTTTGCAATCATGTTTGTCAGGTCAGTTCCCCCGATAGATAAAGTTGTAGTAAGAAATACTCGCCCATTTTTAGAAATAGAAACTCCAGTTCTAGCATCTCCAAAGTCAACAATCATTACAGGCCCCATATCATTTGCTGGGATAACTGCTCGAGCAATAGCTTGTGCTTCAATCTCAAAAGAGATTGGCACCAAACCAACTTTATCAAAAACAGATAAGTAACTTTCGATCGTAGCACTAGCAATAGCGACAACTTCTACAAAAATATTCTTATCATCTTCTCTTATAATATCGTAATCAAAAATAGAATCCGGTGCTTTAAGAGGAACGTATTCTTCAATCTGAAGAAGTATAATATCTCGCAAATTATTGTCGTTTACTTTAGGGACAGTCAGAGTAAATAGATACATCTGCTCTTCTGGTAATGAGACTCGGATAAAATGCAGATTTTCTTTTTCTTTTATTTTTCTTAAAATTTTTATTAATCCATTCTCTTGTTCAATCTTGCCAGAGACAACTACCCCTTCTGGTATTTTTTCTTTACCATATTTATTAAGACGTATCCCAGAATGCGTAGGGACAAGCTCTCCGTATTTGATAGATTTATCAGAAATATCAATAGCGCAAGATCTCATCGATAAATACGATGGTGTTGGAAAATATTTATTGTAAAGTCTTTTCATTACTATTCTATTATACGACACTCTAAGATTATATAAAAGGATTATGGTTGCTTATTTAATCTAAAACGAATCATTTTAATAACAATCGGGATAAAAGATAAAACAATTATCAAGAAAGCTATGGGGATAATGTAGGTATCTGGATTTGGAATCATTCCTCCAAGAAAATACCCCAAGAGCAACAACAAAGAAACCCAAACAATTCCTCCAAAAATATTATATGAGACAAAAGAAGAATATTTCATATTCCCTATTCCTGCAACAATAGGAGCAAAGGTGCGAATTACTGGGACGAAACGCGCAATGATAATTGTGGATTTCCCGTGTTTCTCATAAAAAATTTCTGCATCATACAAACGTTTTCTTTTAAAGAAGAATCCAGCATCACGATCAAATAATTTTCGTCCATATTTTTTACCTGACCAATACCCCACACTATCACCCAAAATAGCAGCAATAATACAACCAATCAATAAAACTTCAATACTATAAAATCCTTGCGAAGCGAAAATTCCAGCTGTAAATAAAAGTGAATCACCTGGGAAGAAAAATCCAAAGAATAATCCGGTCTCAGCAAAAACAATAAGGATGATTCCTATCACTCCCACTGCTTTAATAATTAAAATTGGGTCAAGCATTTCCATAATTTATCTTACTTTACTTCCACTATTAACTTCTGTCTCTGGAATAAGAAATACAGGGCGACCATCTGCTCCATCGACAGCCATGAGCATGCCATTACTTTCAAATCCTTTTATTTTTCTTGGTTCTAAATTCACTATATATAATACTTGTTTACCAATAAGAACACTTGGATCTGGATAATATTCATGAATTCCAGAAATAATTTGCCTTAACTTTTTATTTCCATTTTCATCAACTTCATTAAAATCTATCTGGCAACGCAAAAGTTTGTCTGTCTCAGGTACAGCTTCTACTTCCTTAATAGTTCCTACTCTTATATCCATTTTCTTAAATTCGTCATAGGACACGTACTCTATTTCTTTTTTTTGTTCTTGTTCCATAAAATTTAATATTAATTATTATTGTTATTTTTCTTATCTAAAAATCTTTGTAAAATTATAGCTGAAGCAGAATCATCTTTTTTCACCTCTTTGCCTTTTTTAATCTTTCTTGCATCTCTTTCTTTTTTACCTTCATTACCACGAGCAAAAATTGTCGTCATAAATTCTTTCTCGAAATAAATCGTTAGATCAAGCTCACCCTCTAAGTTTCTTTTGAATTCTTCTATGCTTCCCATTATTTTATTCGGCTTACCAGAAAGATCAGTGGACTCACCAAGCACAATTGCCGAAACTTCTTCCTTACCACAAATATTATGAATATTATCCACCAACTCAAGATCGTTCTTAATTATCTTGTAAGGGAAAGCCATTTGCCCCTCTTCATCAGAAAGAGACAATCCAACCCTTTTGCTTCCATAATCTATACCTAAATAACGCATATTCAAATATTACCACAATTGCGAGAATTTAGTATTTTTGTTATCATTTACACTATGAATATATTTTCAGATAACAACATGTGGCTTATTATAGTTTCTATTATTTGGGTTTTACCATGGAAAGGTTATGCTCTATGGACAGCTTCACGCAATATTCACAAGAGATGGTTTATCGCTCTCCTTATATTAAACACTTTTGCAATTCTAGATATTTTTTATATATTCTATATTGCAAAGAAAACTCCAAAAGATATCATCAAATCATTTAAAGCAAAAATTTAAAATTAGAGAAACAAAATGAACCTTATGGTTCATTTTGTTTTATTCTAAAACTTGAAAAAACCTTGAAAATAAGGTAATGTGAACAACATACGGAGGCGTCGCATAGAGGCTTAGTGCATCGGTCTTGAAAACCGAAGTCCTGAAAGGGACCGTGAGTTCGAATCTCACCGCCTCCGCAAAGTCGTTATAGCACGAGATATATGAAATTTATATTAATCTACACAACATACAAAAATGCAAAAGAGGCCCAAAAAGTTATTGGTTATCTTTTGAAAAATAAGATTATTGCCTGTGCTAATTTTTTAAATATAAATAGTCAATATAGATGGAAAGGAAAAATTGAAAATTCAAAAGAAATATTAGTAATATTAAAAACAAAAACAAAGAATTGGAATGAGGTTAAAAAATATATAGAAGATAATCATTCATACGAAACTCCATGTATAATAAAGTTAGCTGAAGTTGAAGCAAATAATTCTTATTCTTCTTGGATAGAGAATGTAACAATTTAATCTATACGAGATATTTCGTTACTGTAATATGGAATTATTAAAATAATAATATTACAGAGCTTATTAATGAAAGGCCCTAACACGATGGCCTCCGCAAAGTCGTGATAACATGAGATATTATCTGTGGTCTGGTTTTTATTAATCTTTTAATAACTTAAGCATCTTTTGTGGCCAATTTACATGACCATTTTTTATTTCTGATTTAAAATAACGAATCATTAATTTTTTAGGAACTTCTGATATTGGAGCATAAATTATTTCAGGCCAAACTTCTTTATACCATAATCCAATATTATCATGTTTTAAATTACAAGCTCCACCATTCGGATCTTTTTGTATATATACTATTTTATTAATATGGTTAGTAATGATTGAACCTAAACACTGAATACAAGGCTCAAGAGTAATATAAATTGAAACATTTTTTTTATTATTACTTTTATGATTTTTATAAAGCTTAAACCCATTTTTGATTATAAGCATATTTTCTGCATGGCATATATAAGACTTCTTATTTTTCATTTCATTTCCTCCAGCACTAATTATTTTATTATCCATACATAAAATAGCCCCCACGGGAAAATTGCCCTCATTAAAAGTTTCTTTTGCAACATCAATAGCTTTTAATAAACATTTTTTATCAAATTCATTCAATTCTTTCATAAGATATGATTATATCATATAAACTCGCAAGAGGTGTGTCATTGTGGTAATCTAAAATTACTAAAATAACGTTACATGGCTTGCCAGTGAAAGAACATAACACGAATGCTTCCGCCTTATAACCAAATAATCAAATCTCATATTTATAGTTATTTCTCTAGAAAATTCCTAAAATAAAAAGCTCTTGATAGAGCTTTTTATTTTAGGAATTTATTCTGTTGGAGCTTCTGGCTTTGGGCAAGTGCAAGGGTTATTACCACAGTCTGGGCATGTTTTCGTTTCGTCCATATATTTATATAACTATAATTAATGATAAAACGTGCCAACAGTTAGCTGACTAAGATAACTCTTATACCACTCATCTAATTGTATACCTATAATTAATTAAAACAAATTTTTTATTCAAAATTAATTAAAAAATTATACATTCCCATTCCGCAAACTCCTCGGACTGGTTCTCCTGCCTTTGGAATTCCTAAATCAATAATTTCTTCCCCTGTATTTTTGAGAACCTTTTTAAAAAAATTAGTAATTACTTCTCATTTAATGTTAAAATGAAAGCATGGAATCAATTTTAAAATCAGATATATTTTTCTTTATTACTTCTATCTCTGTCGTCTTTATTAGTGTCGTCTTTTTAATAGCTTTGTTTTATTTTATAAAAATATTACGTAACTTTTATAAAATCTCAAAAATATTAAGAGGCTTATCAGAAAGTGCAGATACTGAACTTCGTGATATGGGGCATCATATCAGACAAAGTCGCCTATTTACTTTCCTTTTCGGCAAAGAGAAAACTGAAAAGGAAAACGATAGACCAACAAAAAAAGTTATCTAAGTATAATTATTAATTAATCTTCGCCAAAGTTTATACTAAGGCGACAAAAGATATGACAAAAAAGGTAGAGAGAGATGGTTTGAGTGCAAAGCAAGTTATTGGTATAGGAGCAGGAGTTGTCGCACTTAGTGCTGCCGCTTATATTCTTTTTGGACCAAATGGTAAAAAGAATCGTAAAGTTATTCGTGGTTGGGCTATAAAAATGAAAGGTGAAATAATAGAACAATTTGAGAATGCAAAAGAATTAACCGAACCAGTTTATCATAAAATAATCGATAATGTTTCTGCTAAATATGCAAAACTTAAAAATGTCGATCCAGAGGAACTAGTACAAACAATCAACGAAATAAAGAAGCATTGGAAAGCATTGGAGAGGGACGTTGCAAACAAAAAACCTAAATCAAAAAAGAAATAAACACAAAATACATGAACAATACTTACGAACAATCTATAGAATTGCACAAAAAACACGGGGGTAAATTAGAAGTACGAAGTAAAGTTCCCCTATTAAACAAAGAAGATTTATCTCTTGCTTATACCCCGGGAGTCGCTGGAGTTTGTGAAGCTATTGCCCAAAACAAAGAACTTGCAAAAATTTATACATTAAAGAAAAATACCGTCGCAATAGTTACAGATGGGACAGCAGTGCTTGGACTCGGAGATTTAGGGGCACTTGCTTCTATCCCTGTGATGGAAGGTAAAGCAGCAATATTTAAAGAATTTGGCGGTGTAGATGCTTTCCCTATTTGTCTTGATACAAAAGATACAGAAGAAATAATAAAAGCTGTAAAACAAATTGCCCCAGTTTTCGGGGGAATTAATCTTGAAGATATTTCTGCTCCAAGATGTTTTGAAATAGAAGAAAAGTTAAGAAAAGAATTGGACATCCCCGTTATGCATGATGATCAATGGGGTGCTGCGACTGTGTCACTCGCCGCTTTGATAAATGCTCTTCAATTAGTTGGCATTAATAAAGCTGATGCAAAAATTGTCTTATCTGGAGTCGGAGCAGCTGAAGTCGCCACTGGAAGACTTCTCCATGAATATGGAATAACAAAAACTATTTTCTGCGACAGCAAAGGAATTATAAATTCTAAAAGAACAGATTTAACAAAAGAAAAAATAGAATTATTAAAAGGAAGTAGTATAGATGAAGAAGATGGTGGTTTAGAAATTGCCATAAAAGATGCAAACGTATTTATCGGATTATCAAAACCAAATATTTTAACTTCTGAAATGGTAAAAAGTATGGCTCCTAAACCAATAATTTTTGCTCTCGCAAATCCAAACCCTGAAATTACTCCAGAGAAAGCGTACGAAGCTGGCGCCTACATAGTCGCCACAGGAAGATCTGATTACCCAAACCAAATAAATAATTCCCTTGTATTTCCTGGAGCATTCAAAGCCATGCTAGATAAAAATATTCCACAATTTGAAAATAAAATATTCATCACAGTTGCAATTGCCCTCGCAAACATGATAGAAAATCCAACTTCAGAGAAAATAATCCCAAGCATGTTTGATGAAGGAGTAAAAGATACAGTTTACAATGCTGTCGCTTCCCTTAAATAATATGATAAAATCATATTATCAGGCGAATATTCACAAAAGTAAACATTTTAGCCTTTCTTTATAAATAATATTGTTATATTATATTAGTATGGATGAAGTTCAAATAAACACAATCACATGGCAAGCTCCAGAATACACCCACAAAGAGCGTGGTAATGATTGGTTCTGGGCAATTGGTTTAATTACTGTTGTTGCTTGTGGTGTTGCTATTTGGTTTCATAATTATGTTTTTGCTATTTTCCTTTTATTATCTGGTGGAACTTTAATCATGTTCACAATGAGGTCTCCAGAAGATGTCACTTATGTTATCGAGAACAAAGGTCTTTCTATGGGGAAAGATTTGTATGAATGGAAAAGTATAAAAAGTTTTAATATCAAGAAAAATGATAAAGATGTTTACGCCAAACTACTCATAGAAACAAGTAAATATTTCCTACCGGTTTATACCATTCCCTTGCCCAAAGAAATGACAGATGAAATTAAACAAACTCTTCTCAAAATAATCCCTCGTTCCGAAATAGACGAATCAAAATCCATGGCATTTGCAGAAAAATTAGGGTTTTAAAAACAGCAAGGACTTATCTCAGGAGTATTTGAGGAAAGACCTTGCTATTTTTTATTATTTCTAATTAATCTATAAACCTCACTGTATCAGATATCAGAGTTCCATCATTTAGACAATCTTGTACCTGTTTCGGTAATATTATTTTACTGTCATTTTTCCCTGCCCAGTATATATCATTAAATTCAAAGCTATGAGTTCCCTTTAAATATTTTTCATCAATATAATCTTTTACATTAGTAACTTCAAAAAAGAACTCTACGGATTGATTATTATTATTTTCTATAAAATTATTTGTAAATAAAAGCTTTCCAATTTGTGGTTCAACACCAAGTTCTTCAATTATTTCTCTTTTTAAGCAGTCTTGTATACTTTCACCAAATTCCATCTTTCCACCAGGAAGAGCATAAAATTCATTCGTGTGCATTCGCATAACAAGAAGCTTATTATCATGAACTATCACAGCCCGAATTCGTATTACAAATTGTTTATTTTCCATTGTGAAGCTTGTCGTGATATAGATGATGATTTCTTTACCACATAAGATTATTTATAATGTTTTTATAATATCATTTTTAAACCTCTCGTGCGACTACTAAAAAGTGACAAAAGTGACACTTTTTGCACTTAAATTGTCTCAGTTGGAAAGAATTTTTTAATAGCATTAAAAACCATGTATCTTATACCCCCTAATGATTTGTCTATATCTTTAAATGGAAATCCAGGTGTTTTAGCATGGACATTGTCTCTCAAATAGGTATATAAAGATATGTCTTCTCCATGCAAACCTTTTTTTAATGGTATACTTTTATCTTCTGAACGAATATATAAGTCCGCTCTTTTTCTATTTCCTCCATTTAAGTGTTCTAGAATTCTATAGCACAATAAAAATTGGACAATTCTCGACTCTTCAGTTAATGCTTCTCTCCACATCATTAATACATCCTGAAAAAAAGGATTAATAGGAGATGCTAGTTTATTAGAAATAATTTTTACTGTTTCTTTACTATAAATTGATGCACTACCTACTCTTAGATTAAGTGGCATAGTTTGAACTGTTGCAATAAAATTTTTTTTACCATTTTCCCCTATATATTCAATTGAATTTATATTAAAACTTTTTATTTTAAGAGTATTTTCCCAACTCAATGTATCTATAATTCTGATAAGTTCATTTTCTGTAATAAACTTTGCCTCTTCAAAACTATTTCTTATAATTACAATCTTTACATCAAGTATTGGTTTATGATCATCTTTATTATTCTTAATAACTACTGAAATATTGTCATACGAATATTGTATTGGTTCAGCAAAAATAACAGCTTGATCTAATGCCATTTTAATTTCCGCAAAAATGTTAAAAGTTATCATTATTGTTTGTTTTCTATAAGTTTTTTAAACTCATCATCAGTTATCTCTACATTTTCATATTTTTCATCATTAAGTATAAATCCATTCGGTGAAGTTATAAATTTATATCTAGGTCCAACGAACAAACAATTGGGTAAATATATCCTTTTTATAAAGGGATTATTTTCATATTCTTTTTTTATAAAAAATGCACCCTTTGTTCCCTCTATAAACCAAGGCTGTTTTCCAAAAGCTCCAAATTGAATTTTAATAAATTCTTGGAAAAGTTTTATTGATTCTAACGCAAGTTCTCTATCTTTTGTATCAGTTTTTGGATTAAAATGTGCTGCATACTGATTACGAAGTTTTTTTAATTTTTGGAGATAATCTTTTGTATCTGGTAATAATACATTCCAAGAAGTCAAAACGTGAATCATCAAATCCCAATTTGTAAATGATTCTTTATTATAAATTTCTTTAAATTCTGAAGTTAATTTGTAATCATTTTTAAGTGTAAAGATAAGATGATTTAATATTCTTTCTGTAAGTGTTGTTACTCCGGTAAATGCTGGGTAATAACTCCCCATAATAAAACTTTTTCTTATTTGCTCAAGAAATTTATTATGAAAAAATACAATTGAAGGGAAAGATGCTCCTATATCGACAAAATCTTTTTCTTTTTGTTCATAATAAATAGTGCCAAATTCTTTTTTTAATTCTTGTCTAATTTGCTCTTTATTATTAATCAAATTAAATTTGACTGATTCCTCCCAGTTATTTTTAATTTCAATATTAAAAATATTTGCTCGTGAATCAAAAGAAAAATTTGTAGTCCTATATCGTTTCATTTATATTTTTATATATTTGTATATTTCTCGTAATAGCACGGCTTTGTGATCCCGGTAGGACCACAAGTACGCTTATCGGTCATTACATGACCAGTATACCTTTTCAATTTGCTGGTAGCAAATAATGAAAAGCTTTTCGATTCCTACACGCAAACAAAGCAGTTTGTTTGCTCGGGATAACAAATAAAAAGACCATCAAAAGATGGGTTTTTTATTTGTGATCCCGGTAGGAATCGAACCTACATCGCAACTTCCGCAAAGTTGCGTCCTATCCATTGAACGACGGGACCATACTATTACGTTATAAATCTACACTAAATGGCTCGTAATCGCAAGTTAATCTCTTTATGCTATAATGTCTTATAAGTCGTATTTATAAACTTTAATTATTAAAAATAAAATGGAAGAAAATAAGTGTTGTCCTAATGGGGATTGTGAGAAATGTAAAACTGGCATTTGTTGTGGGAATATGTGTTGCAACAAAAGTGTAATATCAAAAATAATCATACTTATAATCTTAGTTGTTATTGTATTTCTTCTTGGAACTATGGTTGCAGGAAAGGGAAATTTCAGAAAAGACCTAAAAAGAAATGGGGCTATGAATGAAATCGGTAGCACTGTGGAATCACCCAATAGTGCTTCGGGGAGTATTACAGTGAATGTTGTGTCTCCGGAAGAGCTTAAAGAAATTCAAAATAATCCTCCCGTTTTAGAATAAATATAGAAAATAAAAATCCGATAATTGTCGGATTTTTATTTATTTTCCTTCTGCCCAATTTTTAACTTCTATATATGTTGCTTCTCCGCAAATAGTTTTACCAGTAATTTGATTCATTAATAATGGCACTCCCCCACACATATTTTCCCCTGTATCCAATTCTTCCATCAATTTGTCATTCTCCTTATTATTCCAAACTTCCAACTTTTTAATATTAACTCCTTCACTTATAAGCCGATCCACATGCTTCTCCACAGGAACACAATGCGGGCAATCAAGCCCATAGAAAAATAATAATTCTTTCATAAAATGATTATAGCAAAAATTCCCCTTGTAAGGGGAATTTTTGCTTATTTTGTTATTTTTGAAAGTCTGGCTTTTTTGCGTGAAGCTGTATTTTTCTTTATTACTCCTCTCTTGGCAGCTTTATCGATAACACTGTAAGCTTCTGGTAATAATTTCTTTGCTTCAACTTTATTCTTTTCTTTCACAAGCTTTTCAATCTTTTTAACAGATTCTTTCACATTCTTCTTATTGCGATCATTCATCGCTTTCTTCACAAGAGATCCACGTAAAGCCTTTTTTGCTGATTTTGTAATTGGCATAATTTATAGTTAATATTTATTAATGTTTTTGACTGAGACAATTACACAATACCAGAAATAGCCGAAAAGAGCAATATTTGGTATTATTTAAGAATGATTGCAAGAATAGAAGGGATTATAGTTCACATAACAGACAAATTTATAATTGTTGATGTTTCTGGAGTAGGATATAAATTACATATTACAACAGAGGCTATTTCCAACTGTGCCCTTGGAGAACATTCATCTTTCTGGATTCATACAGCTGTCCGCGAGAATTCCATAGACCTATATGGATTTAAAAACACAAATGAAATGTCTTTCTTTGAACTTCTTCTTGATGTCTCAGGGATTGGCCCACGATCTGCTCTGTCCATCTTGGCAGTCGCACCTATTGATACGATAAAGAGAGCCATCGCCACAGGCGACACTAGTTACCTAAATAAAGTTTCTGGAATTGGAAAGAAGACTGCAGAGAAAATAATTATTGAACTACGCGACAAATTAGAAGATTATAAAAATGATGGAGATACTCCAGGGTTACTTCGTGATGAAAGTGATATTCTTGAAGCTCTTAAATCTCTCGGATATTCCCAGAATGAAGCTCGTGATGCACTCAAACAAGTCTCCTCTACAACTATTGGCACGAACGCTCGAATAAAAGAAGCTTTACAAATATTAGGTAAAAGATAGTATGCCTGAACTACCAGAAGTCACCACGACAGTAAATGGATTACAAAGAGTTTTACCTAAACTTAAAATAGTTTCTGTTTGGACAGATTTAGCAAAGAAAAATCAAAAAATTAAACAATTCCAAAATACTATTAAAGACGAAAAATTCTTTAGGTATTTTAAAAATAAAACTCTAAATGAGAAAGTGGTAAACGTAGAAAGAAGAGCAAAGAATATCTTGATAAATATTGCTCCCACCCCCTCGGCCTCTGGCCACTCCCCCTCAGGCAGAGGGAGATACACAATACTTATACACTTGAAAATGACTGGTCATTTACTCTATGGAAAATATGTTTTTAATAAGAAACAAAATAAATGGACACCAGACTTAAAAGAAAAGAAAGCTCTATTTGATCCGTACAATAGATTCATCCATGTTGTTTTCACTTTTTCAAATGGTAAACATTTAGCATTTTGTGATTCAAGAAAATTTGGAAAAGTAACCATAATCCCTTCTCACGATAAAGAAAACACTCTCCATTTAAAAAATATCGGGCCTGAACCTCTTTTAAAATCTTTCACATTTTCCGAATTTAAAAGTCGTTTACTTTTGAAACCAAATTGGAAAATAAAAACTACCCTGATGGATCAGTCTGTTATAGCTGGTATTGGAAATATTTATTCCGATGAAATGCTTTGGTCTTCAGGAATTAATCCAGAATCAAACCCAAACAAAATACCAGAATTATATTTATTAAAATTATATAAAGAGATGCGAGATGTTCTTGAAAAAGGAATAAATTTTGGTGGTGACTCAATATCTGATTATAGAAATATAGATGGGAAAAGAGGAGATTTTCAGAATCACCACAATGTTTACCAAAAGAAAAATGAGAGGTGTATGAAAAAAGGATGTAATGGTGTTATAATAAGGAAAGTTATAAATGGTCGCAGTGCTCATTTTTGTAATACTCATCAAAAACTTTTTAATTAAATATATGGCTGAAGAAAAAAAAGATAAAAAACCAAAAAAACATACAGAGCACAAAGGTGGAATTCCTTTTGGACTTGAAGTCTTACTTTTTATCCTCGCTATCTTTATTATTTGGATTCTGACAGGAGGAATAAAACAAAAAGAAGATAAGCCCTTCATAACTCCCCTAAGTGATATGGTAAATCCAGGAATGAAATATGGGCCAGAAGATGTTAAGAGTAATTACAACTCAATCTACGAACCTACAGATTCTATAAACTAAAAAACCTCTTCGAAAGAGGTTTTTTAGTTTATAGAAATTTATTTTAATTTCTCTCTAGTTAAAGGTCCTACAATACCATCTGCTTTTAATTCATTTGCTTTTTGGAATTTCATAACAGCTTGTTTGGTTTTGAGACCAAAGTAAGTTGTTTCTTTACCTAACGATCCAGCTCCTGTGGTGGATATTGTGTATCCGTGAGTATTTAGATAAACTTGTAATTCTTTTACACTACTTCCTGTCATTTTAAATCTGAGGGTTTTAGTTATGTTTGGAGTAGAGGATTGAATGGTGGAAGTTATTGTGGAAGTTGTGACTTGTTGTATAGCTAGAGATTTTGCTTGTTGTTCAGCAAAGAATCTATCTCTGTAAGCTTGAGTAGAACCAGAGGAAATCGTTGCCGATGGCTCTGTAGAAGAGGTTGTTGCCGATGGCTCTGTAACAGAGTAAAGATAATTGCCGTAAGTACTATCCCCATAATTTGCGTATACACAAGAAAAAACAGAGAAAAACAATATAAAAATTGAACTTAGTAATCCCCCTTTATATATTAAATTACGCATTTTTATTTCCACCCCCATATGAATAATTTCCATAACTATTACCTTCCTTTTTCTTAGGAGTAAGTTCCTTTACTATATTAGGAACTTTACTTGCTACAAAAAGCGCAGTTACAGATAATACTGATAATAGAAACTGTTTTCTTGTTACTTTTTTATCCATCATAATACTTACATTATACAAAATTAAGTGATAATAGTAAATGAATATTTTGTAAAAACCTAAAGAAGAGTTGATTTAAGTAATTTCCCATTATTCCCTCCACCCGCCAAACAAATACCATGACCTAAATATTCCACAGAAGCTATATTGTTTGCTCCCCCCATAGTACCTAAATCAGTCCAAGTATCTCCGTAATCTATTGATCTAATAATTTTTCCATTGGCTTGAGTTCCTGCTAAACAAATACCATTACCAATATATGAGAATTTTATATTTGTCTGACCAAAAAGAGAAGACGCCATTTCTATCCATGTGGCACCATAGTCTGTTGATTTTAAAACCTTACCACCAGTACCCCCAGCCAAACAAATACCTCTACACAAATACTCTATAAAAAATATTCTTGTCATTCCAAATTGTTGTCCTAAATTAGTCCAAGTTTCTCCGTAGTCCGTAGAGCGTAAAATAAACCCACCAGGATCAGTCCCTGCGAGGCAAACTCCATTCATAAAATGGTTCACAGAATAAATGGTTCCTTGCCCAAATTGTTGTCCCAGATCAGTCCAAGTAGCACCATAATCTGTAGAACGTAATATCTTTCCAGTAGGAATAGTTCCTGCTAAGCAAATACCATTACCAATATATGATATAGCTCTTACATATGTTTCTCCAAACATATTACCCAAGTCTACCCAAGTAGCACCATAATCTGTGGAACGTAATATCTTTCCATCTGGCTGAGTTCCCGCTAAACAAATACCATTACCTACATTAGATATTCCATGAATATTTGTTTGACTAAACATAGAACCTAAATCAGTCCAAGTAACACCATAGTCTGTAGAGCGAAGGATTTTTCCTGCTCCTCCTGTCCCTATTAGACAAACACCGTGTCCTAAATACCTAATACATCTAATATTTGTAACATCAAAAGGAACACCTAAGTCTGTCCAAACCAAACCAGTATTTGGATGAACTCTTCTATTTCTTGCCATCCAAGAAGGAAGTGTAGTCATAATTATTTTATGGCTTAATAGTTATAGAATACCAATAATCAACACCATCATATAAAAATACAATTAAATTTATAACATTTAAGGTTTTATCAAAAGAATCATTACTGACAAATCCAGAGAAAGTGGGTTCATGGACTCCATCTCCTGTGACTCTCCAGACAGCCCCACCACCTGGAACCTTAGTTGTGGTGTTAGGGGTTATTGTTTTATTTTCGGTTAAAGTTACTGGTGTATATACTGTTGTAGTTCTTTCAAAAGATACAACTGTATCAAGATCAGTAGTGGAGCTTGATAGACATTGAATAGCCTCAGTTTTTAATGTGCCATTTGTATTATGTGAGACAGATAGGTAATCATTAAGAACATCACCCCATCCATCATTATCTCCTCCTACTGTTGGTAATCGTGACATATATATAATTAGAAATTTAAATTAAAAACTTGTTAATGAATACATTATATATATATTCGCAAGTGCAAGCAAGAGTGGGGATAAGCATAGTTGCATTAAATAAGGATTGCGAATACAATAAAGGTATTAACAGATAATTACATATATAATAACATGCGTATTTTTGGACTTGGTACACCTGAATTAATTTTAATACTAGTTGTCTTTTTACTTTTCTTTGGTAAGGATAAGCTTCCAGAGCTTGCAAAGAGTATTGGGCGTTCATTCAATGCACTCAAGAATGGATTTAAGGATGTAAAAGACGAAGTTGAATCTGATCCAACAAAGGGAACGAGTGATAAAAAAGATTCTTCAAAGAAATAAGAAAATCTACAATGACTTCTTTAGAACATCACGAACCTAAAAGTGTTTTGGAGCATGTTGGTGATTTAAGAAGAAAATTACTTATTGCTCTTTTGGTTTTTGTTATTGGTGCAATTATCTCTCATATTTACAATGCGGAGATAATTGCATTTTTATTAAAGCCAGCAGGTGGTCAAAACCTTATCTTCCTCTCCCCCCTTGAACCATTCTTTTTCATTTTCAAGATTGACTGTATTGGTGGATTTATTATTACATTCCCAATAATTATCTGGTTATTATTAACTTATATAAATCCAGCATTATCCAAAAAAGTAAGTAAGCTTGTCGGTTTCTTTTTCATTACTTCTACCTTTTTATTATTTGCCGGATTATTGTATGCATTTTTTGTAACTATACCGATTAGTTTAAAATTTTTATTTTCTATTAGTGTAGCTGGAATAGAGAATACTTTCTCTGTGGAAAAATATCTTGGTTTTTTAATATCCCAAGCTTTTATTATTATGGTTGTATTTCAAGTGCCGATACTTATCATCGGTGGGATATATGCGGGAATTTTGAAAACTAAAATGCTTGCAAATAAACGCCGAATTATTTATATGATTCTTCTTGTTGCTTTAGCTATCATCACTCCTACTGCTGATATATTCAGCCTTGCTGTCATATTTATACCTTGTCTTGCCATTTTCGAAGTAAGTCTTTTAGGTGGGAAAATAGTAGAGAGAATAAAAAAATAAACCAAGCAAAGCTTGATATTTAATGTTAGAATAAAAATAAAAGAGAATAAATTACGAACTATTTATTCTCTCTAATTCAGTTATAGTAAGAATTCTATTGTAAACACCTAAAAAATCAATCGTTCCATCTACACTGAATGAACCATTTCTTGTTACATAATCAAATATATAATTATTATTTGCAGAAAGTGTTTTGGTTGTATCTTGTTTTACGGCATCTACATAGAATTCAACAGATGTTCCATTTCGTAGAATTGCAAAATCATGATAGTGGGTTATTGTTAACGAAGTGGAAATAGCGAACTGAACATTTGTACCTGAAGCATTGTGAATAAAATTACTATTTGAATTAAAAAAATTATAACTCGTAAAAGCCGTACTATTTAGAAATGCGAATGTATAGTCTGTTGTAGGCTTTATTCTTATTACTATTGAATAAACCGTACCTATATTACTTTGACTAGTGGCTGACATATAATCATTTTCGACAGAATTGAAATAATAGGCGCTATCAGCAACTCCAAATTTATCTGTTGTAAGAACTGCCCCCGAATTGACAGCATGATTACCTCCTACGATATCATTTGTATTTCCTTGAAATGGCCAATAATGAACTTCCGGAACAGGAAAACCACCCTTGGGTCTTAATATTCCTAATGGAAATAATGGAAATGTCATAGTTTATGGTATATAAGTTTCTACTGTATAATAGGTTGTGCCGTCAGGTCTTACATTGATATTAATTATATTTACCGCATTTATATCGGTTGAGAAATTCGACGAATTATCTGTTTTACTACCCAAACTAACATCTGGAGTTGGGATAGTCCTCCCGCCGGTAGCATCTTGTATAAGATAAATGAGGTAAGACCCTCCGTTTTGTTTATTTGTTACTGCTAGTGATGTAAGACTGCTAGTAAGTGTCATTTGTTGAGAATTTCCACTATTTAAATTAAAACTTGCAGTTGCACTGAATGTAATGGTGGCACTTTTAGGAACAGCCTGTCCACCAAATACCATAGGTGCAGTAGTTTTTAGAAGATTTGCAATAGCGATTTTAAAACTAGACAAACCACTTCCTACATCTCTAATTATATGCAAGAATCCGTCTGTGGACTCGACTGTTTCTGTTCTTTGGCTTAATTTTTGATTTTCCATTTTATATGTAAGTTGAAATAATATTAAAATATTGTTCTGCTAATAAATTTTGACTTCTTGAATCAAAGTGAACTACATCGGCAAGAGTATAAGTTGGTCCATCTGAATTCACTAAATAAAAATCACTTTCTACAACAGTTTCTTGTTGGGCTATAACATTTTCAATATATGGTATTGATCCAATTATATCACTCCTGTGTTTTCTTGCAATAAAGGGTAAAGTATTCACATTTAGAAACCCTCTATAATATTGTATTAACGATGTTAATTTTCCTCCATATAAATTCGCAATTTCTACCGTTTGATTTCCATCACTTTCCCCTTGATCCCATACAAAAAATGCTTTAAAATCATTCTTATCTAAACTAATTGAATCCAGGGAGTTCTTAAACCAATTATTGTATTCAGTAAATCGTAATCCCCCACTTAGCCAATTATTTATTTCTTCTGATCCAAACGCTCTTTTAATAAGATAAAAATTTATTTGGGGATAATTTTGCTTTAGAGCATACATTAAACTTAATTCGGCTCCCACTGTAGAATAATGTGTTGGCCAATTATGATTATCTGGATAATCTAATGTTTCAAAAGATGTGCCGTTCCAAACATTAACACCAAACGGATTAGCTAAATTAGAGTTAATGACAAACAGGTCAGTAGATGAAGCAAGTCCTACTGAATTACTTTGACCTGACATAAAAATAACTACATTCCCTATCTGCATAGAACTATTTTCATCAAAAAGATAATAATTGTTGTCTTCAAAAATACAAAAATTACCATCTTCAAAAAGATATGAGCCATCGCCCCCTCTTTGTTGTTGAATATTCCCGAAAAATAAACTTTTCATATTATGCAGTTAAATCACCAACAGCTAACCATATATTTGAACCTCTATGATACACTGAAGCTCCACCATATTGACTTGCTAATTTTGTATAACTTGATTTTGTTTGTAGAGTGGTCGATGCCGCCAAGGTAATTATCCCCGTCCCAACATTTACTACATCAATTTTTGCTCCTGAAACTAAAGAGTTTGGAAAAGTAACTGTAAATGTACCATTACATTCAATTATTTTACCTATGTGTGTTTCATCAATTAGTAAGGTGGTAGAAGCAGAAACAATAATATTATTTTGATCAAAATAGCCCACACAAGTCCAAACTTTTGCAACCCCTAAGCATTCAAATTCAAACCTCATAGTATTTGCTGTAGTCTGGGTTGGTAATGTAATTCCATTTACAGTGGGAATTGAACTAAAACTAAGAGTTCTTCGTGTTCCATTATCCTTGATCATTAAAACGTGTTTTAATCCTTCCGTTGCAGACACACCCGCAAAACCCGTAATTGTAAGATCCGTAGCTAATGTTGTCACATTTGTTATTTCGTAATTATCAGTATCTAATTCAAGGGTACTATTTGTAGTTATAGTGTTTACCCTTTTAGTTGATTCTGTAATACTAATATTACCAGAACCTATTATAGACTCAGAATTTATTGTTTTTAAATTAGCAGAATTTTTTATCGTTCCATCTGCATTATGTGAGACTAAAAGATAATCATTGAGAACACTTCCCCATCCATCATTATCTCCTCCTACTGTTGGTAATCGTGACATAAATATTATAATTTAATAATTTTAATAAAGTTTAAATCAAAAATAATTTGGATTTGATTTAAAATATAAGATAACACCTATACATAAGTATAGGTGTTATCTTATAAATAATCAATAGTGAGGTGTGTATAAAGATAATCTTTTTTGCTTATATATAAAATACTATAAATAGTCACAAAATATACTTTATTAGTATGATTTCAAGATTCTAAACAAAGCAACACCACAAGCAACAGAAACATTAAGAGATTCTTTTTTACCATACATGGGAATTTCGGCTATTACATCACATTTGTCTAAAATTTTCTTGGATAATCCTAAAACTTCAGGGCCCATAATGATTGCAACTTTTTCAGAAATTTTAACCTTTTTATAATCAACAGCTTTTTTATCTTGCTCAATAGCAATTATTTTAAAGCCTCGTTTTTTTAATTTACTAATTAAAGAAACGAGGCTTTTTTGATATTCCCATTCTATAAAATTCTCTGCCCCAAGAGCACTCTTTGCAATATCTTTTTGAATACGCCCAAATTTATCCGTCGGTCTGGGGGTATAGCCAGTTAAAAATATCTTTGAAATACCCACTGCATCGGCTGTCCTAAAAATCGCCCCTACATTTATCGCTGAGCGAATATCTGGGAGGATGAGAATAGTATTTATATTTTGTTTTATTTTCATAACCTTAATATATTTGTCCGCTCGGTAGGAATCGAACCTACGACCATCTCCTTAAAAGGGAGCTGCTCTACCGACTGAGCTACGAGCGGATATATTATATTTTAAACAAAACCCATCTTACTAACAATTCGGTTGACCCGCTACAACTAATCATACGAGCGGATATATAGCACGATTTATAAAAAATACCATAATTACGCTTTAAAATCAACACCTACATATAAAGATATAAGTTATCCACAATTTTCTTTGCTTGTCTTTTCTTTTCATTATATAATACGAGCAAGGTACGTTGTAATAATCTTTTCCACGTTTACCCATGTAGGGTTATAAATTATTTGAAAAGATTTATAGATCAATATGTTTGTACATTATACCCACAATTATTATTAGTGGGTCGTGCGATAAAAGCCAAAAGGCTTGGAAGCCAACTCTTGAATTTCGAGGGCTGACTCCCAAGCCTTTTCTTTTTTGCCGAGCTTATTTAGTTAAAGACGAAAGAATAAACTGCTCAAGCCCCACAGTAAAATCGCACTCTCCCCTATGAGCTTTATGATAAATCGAAACAAGTTCACTAGATATCTTTTTTAATTCATTCAGAGAAAATAATTTCGATCCAGATAATACCATCATTTTTATTTTCCAAAAAATAATTCCAGAAATTTCCTCTGGTTGTACACCATAGGAAACTGCTTTTCTATACAAAATCCACGCCCCTATCTTATCTTTACGAGAGAAACTGTCAGCAATATCAAATACATTCATTTTAGGAATTTGTTTAGTAGCCCGACTACTAAAATCTTCAACCACAGAATATTTTTCATATTTTTTAATAACAGGGGCAAGGATCTTTTCTTCCAAAAAAACAAAGATGGTCGGCGAATCTTTTAAAACAACAATATCTTTAGTTGAAAGAATATCACTATTTTCTTTTAGAAAATTCTCAAGAACAACAATACTATATTCTCCAAAAAGATTTACACTAAAAGCATACTCAAAAAAAGTTTCTTTTGTGATAACCGAATCAGTAACAAAAGTTGGTTCTTTACCTTTGCATAATTTCCTTAAATAAATATTTTTATTTTTTGTATCATTACCAGAGAGTATGTATATCATATCCAATTTTTAACTTTCTTTTTGTATCCGACATAAGTTTCTCCATATTTTTTCTCTAACATTTTTTCTTCTTTTCTAAGGAATAATATCTTCGTAAGAACATAAGCCACTGTGGCAAAAATAATACTAAAAAAAGAATTAATTATTAAACCAAATCCTAGTGTCATAATGAAGACACTCAAGTGTGTGGGGTTGCGTAAATATTTGTATGGGCCATGTTCAAAATGAGACATTGATTCATCTTTCAACTTTTTATTTTTATAATCATGAGAAGTATTTTGTGCCCAAAAGATAACTAGCGAACTAATTATCAACATCAGAAAACCGATATATTTATAAATATCATTTGAGAATAATTTTCCTTTCAGTAATGTATCAAAAAATACACCAATAAGAATGGCGAGTAAAAAAACCAAGTATGATTGTACTAAGACAAAGTGAACTGTGTGTTTATGGTTTTTATTCTCTGGTTCTTTATTCATACATTAATCCTATCACTAGAAATTGTTTTATGCCACTATTTTATATCCCCCCAAGTTTTCCCATAAGAAGAAGAAACTAGAAGTGGCACCTTCTCCATCCCCTTCAAGAATTCCTCTGGGATGACATCCTTCATAGCTTTCTCAATTATCAAATTCGCTTCTTTTATTTTATCTTCTTTTATTTCATACACTAATTCATCATGGATCTGTAATACAAGTTTAACATCTTTGGAAAGTCCAGCTTTTCGAAGAGCATCATCTGCTTTTTTCATTCCTATTTTTATAATATCGGCTGTAGCTGTCCCTTGGATTGGAGCATTTGTCGCCATTCTTTCAGCCATGGCTTTTATGAAAGGAATTGGTGATTTAATTCCTGGGAAGTAACGCTTACGTCCAAACAATGTAACCGTATATCCATTCTTCTTTGCGAAATCTCTAATACTTTCCAAGTATGATGCAATAGTTGGGAATTGGGCAAAATAATTATCATAAAAAATCTGCGCGTCTTTTCTACTGACTTCTTCTGTTTTTTTGTTTGGATCTGATTCTTGTTGAGAAAGATTTTGTCTAAGAGCATTGACTCCCATGCCATACAAAATACCAAAGTTAATAACCTTTGCTCGTCGTCGCATATCGTGAGTAACTTCTTCTTCGGAAACACCAAAAACTTTCATCGCAACCGCGGAATGAATATCTCTATTATCTTTGAAAGCTTTTATAAAATACGGATCTTGAGACATTATGGCTGCGACACGAAGCTCTATTTGAGAATAATCAAAAGATGCAAGGACATAACCTTTCGGTGCAATAAAAGCATTGCGAATATTCTTGCCACGTTCTGACTTTATAGGAATATTCTGGAGATTTGGATTATTGGAGGAGAATCTTCCTGTTGTTGTCCCTGCTTGGATAAAATGCGCATGAAGACGACCATCATCCCCAACAGATGAAGGAATGGTATCAATATAAGTAGAAAGTAATTTTTGAAGTTCACGATATTTTAAAATCTCACTAATGATAGGGTGTTCTCCACGAAGTTTCTCAAGTTCACTTTCACGAGTCGATATTGCCCCACCTGCACTCTTCTTGATCCCTTTTACAGAAAGACCTAATTTTGTAAAAAGAATTTCACTTATTTGTTTGGGTGAATTTATATTAAATTCTTGCCCTGCCTCTTTCCAGATATTTTTTTCTAATATTTCTAAATCTTTATGATATTCTTTTGATATTTTATTTAAATATGGCACATCCACTAAAATACCAGTGTTTTCCATTTCATTTATAATAGGAATTATTGGCAACTCAATATTTTCATATACATAAGAGAGATCTTCTTTTTTAATATCAGCTTCAAGTTTTTTTATTGCTTCTTCAAGATTACTACTTCCTTTATAATGAATAACCTCATCAGTATCTGGATCCGTGCGTTCTGAATTTAAAAGCCAGAAAGCAATTTTTGCTTTGGTTAGAAGTAAGTCTTCCTCTCCTCCTTTCTGAGGAGGAGTGCCTATAAGGCGAGGTGGTAATTCCTTTGAGTCACCACCCCCAACCCCCTCCTCCACAAGGAGGGGGTCTAACATATTTAAAAATCTATTTTGTAAACTTTTGAATTCCATGTCACGAAAAAATTCTGCAACATTATTTTTATCAACTGTTTCTTTCCATTTCTTTTCTGGTAATTTAAATACTATTGGTGCATCTCTACGGATAGTTGCGAGAGTCTTAGAAAAAAGAGCTTCTTCTTCCCCTTCTTTTAAAAGAGTGAGAACTCTATCTGTAATACCCAAAGGTTTAAAAACTTTTTCATCTTTTTTTATTTGCTTATAAATATTTTCTACTGTTCCATATTTAGAAATAAGAGTTGTCGCTGTTTTTTCACCAATTCCTTTTATGCCGATAATATTATCGGACGGATCACCTCGAAGACCTTTATAGTCTGGTAATTTATCCGGAGTAAATCCAAATCTTTCAAAAACTTTTTTCTCATTATAGAGAATCGTATCATTAATCCCTTTCTTAAGAGTGTAGACTTGCACACAATCATCATCTACAAGTTGTAATGTATCCATATCTCCAGATGCGATAATTATATCCAACTCTTTTTTCTTTTCTTTTAATTGTTCTGTTATTGTGCCGAGTAAATCATCGGCCTCAAAACCTTCACATTCATACATTGGCACAGAAAGAGCTTTAAAAAAGTTACGTGAAGATATAAGCTGAGCAACAAGTGCTTCATCAGCTTTTGCACGCCCTGCTTTGTATTCTTCATAGGCAACATGTCTAAAAGTCTTTTTGGGTAAATCAAAACAAGCGATAATATAATCGGGCTTTAGGTCGGTAATAATTTTAAAAAGCATTGTGGCAAGCCCATATATAGCCCCTGTCGGCTCACCTTTGGAATTCATGAATTCTGGTAAAGCATGATACGCCCTGTGAATAATCGCATGAGAATCAAGCAAAACAATTCTTTTTTTATCAGTCTTTTTACTAGCCATACATTGATTATAGCATTTTCAACAATAAAAAAACTCATATAAAATATATGAGTTTTAGAATTCTATTTCACGATTCTCTTCGTCTAGATGAGTAAGTTCAACATGAAAGGCAGACGACGGAATACTTTCGGCTACTTTTTCTGGCCATTCTATTATTATTAGATTATCTTTATCCCCCTCTATTTCACTCCAGCCGATTTTCAATAATTCATCATGAGAATCTAAACGATATGCATCTATGTGTATTAATTTCTTAAAATGAGAATAATATTCTGACTTAGGATTTATTTTATAAATTTTCATAATCACAAATGTCGGAGAAATAATCTTTTCTTTTATTCCTAAATGTTTAGCTAGCTCTTGAGTAAGAGTTGTCTTCCCAGCACCAAGGTCACCTGAAAAAGCAAGAACTTTCGCCTTTTTATTTTTTGTTTTGATTATTTTATCTAAAATTTTTTTAGATGTTTTTGTTATTTCTTTTTTATGAAATTTAATTTTCATACCCATATATTAACATACCCTGACTAAAGCCAGGGTATGTTATACAAATTAATTAGTGAGTTGGATGTATCTCCCCAGTATTTGAATAGTGACGATTAGATAAAGATCTAGCCACAAGTATAGCTAACATTATAAGTATGATCAATATTAACCATCCAATCAATCTCATTCCAAAAATATTTCCAAAAAATGCAGAAGCTCCGAGTAAGTTTACAACTTTTGGATTATTGAGCACGTATGCCATAGCATTTTCTTGTGCTCCATTTGGATTGGTGTAGATAAGAATTGCTGTTGTTACTATTTGTGCTAAGTTTATATCCATATCATCAACTCTTCCTTGTAAATATATAACTCCTTCATCGTTAGGATTTAGATCTGGAATTGGAACTGACAAAGTTCTGTCACTTTCTGAATATGTTCCATTTGAAATATTTATTAGAGTTATTCCTTCAGGAATAAATACTTGGACCATCGGATTTGTTAATTTAGATTTACTGATATTTTTATAATAAACAGTGTAATCCACGATATCACCTATCCCAATAGTTTGATATTTATTCTCAATGCGAAGCATTATTGGAGAAGCTGAAGCAACTACAGTAGTCCCTTGAATAATAACTGGTTTTGTAGGAGTTACTGGATTTACATAACCAAGTGTTTTAAATACTTGAATAGATCCACGAGAAATTCCATTTGAATCTTCAGACACTGCTTGGAAATAATAAATAGTATTCGCACTTAAACCAGTGACATATTCACTGAAATTAGTATTACTATTTGTGGTGCGAGTACTTGTTCTTAATCCAAGATTTACAGTTGTACCATATTCAAAGTACACATTTGCGTTACTGATATTTGTACTTGTAACAAGACCATTTAATTGAGCTCCCGTTTGAGAAATATTTGTAGCCACAGTTGTAACAACATTAGTATTATAAACAGGTACTACTGGTGTGTAATTCACATTGATAGTAATAGATCTTGATTCTGTATTATCTCCACTTGCTCGAAGAGTATATGTTCTGGTGGTTGTAGGATATATTGTTTTACTTCCATCATCATTTACATCTCCTATATATGAAATATTTACATCATCACAATCAGTTGTATTCCATTTCAAAAGAACAGAATCTCCACTGTTTACATATATTTTGTTTGAAGTGAAACTATTTATGTAACAATAATCATCGTTATCATAATTATCTTCATCAACATAAATTCTTATTGAATCTGTCTCTGTATTACCATTATCATCGTATGCTGTTATTGTGTATGTAGTATCTTCACTTGGGTAAACCTTTTCACTTCCGTCATCGTTTACATATCCAATTTTTGAAATTTTTACATCTTCACAACCAGTAGTATTCCATCTTAGAGTTGTATAATCTCCATCTTCGATTGAAGTATCACTTGCAGTAAAACTATCTATATCACAACTATCATAATCATTATCTTCATCTACATTAATTGTTACAGTTCTTGTTTGAGTTAAACCATCTGAACCATAAGCATTTAAAGTGTAAGTTTTTGTATAGGTAGGATACACAGCTTGTGAACCTGAAGTGGGCACACTGTAGTC
>Ga0105099_10000096_pt1 | contig 53814 bp, 28 predicted proteins | sample PPLLak3cmMay2015_2_FD_79138 | JGI IMG/M metagenome (GOLD analysis project Ga0105099, IMG submission 79138) | Freshwater sediment microbial communities from Prairie Pothole Lake near Jamestown, North Dakota, USA - PPLs Lake P8 Core (1) Depth... | ecosystem: Environmental > Aquatic > Freshwater >... | reverse complement strand
TAAAACTTTTAACAGGTATAGCTTGATTGGCTCTTTTGTGAAATGTTGTTTAAAAGCCTTTGAAACAGGTCTATTGTATAGCTTCTGTCAAATGAAAAAGTCATCAGAGAATTTAATGACATACTAATGCGTTGAGCGGAGGGATAATAAATATCAGCACTTTACAAGTCCCCCTTCGGGGGATTTAGGGGGCGTGAACGGTTACGAATCGACAGATTGTATTTTAACTAGCAGATATATTTTTTAAGTGTCGTAAAGGATATTTTTTACTGACAGGCATGCTGCAAGAAAAAGGTGTCAGTCCAGAGGCTTCTGAACTGACACCTTGATATACAAAGAAGTTGTAAGAAAGATAGTGCTCTCTCAACAACCGGATTACTGCCGGGTCATAGTTACGAATTTAAATTCAGCAGTACCGTGCTCATTATTAAACCTGCATATATACATTCCACTGGAGAGCGGGACTGTAAGGGTTACAGTGTTCCGGCCAGTGCTAAGCGGCATATTTTTTCTATTCTCAATCAGGCGACCGTCTATAGAAAATAGCGACAAAGATATTGTTTGTGCAGCGGGCGTATTGAATGTCACCGTATTGCCTGCAATGGTGAGATCGGTAATACTCAGTGTTTTCATTCCCTGCACCGGAGTGATAATCTCTGTACCCGTATAATCCACAACAAGTTGCGGGCGAAGCGTCTGGTTGGTGGCCTCCTTTGACCAGATATAGGATTCCTGATCCTGCGTTACGCTTGACCCGTCATCCCCGCTGACATCCGCAACAATAAAACCATTGTTCGTTGCAGTGCCATTGACAATACTTTGAACCGCAGCTGTTATGGTGAATTCAATCCAGCCGTTGGTGGTGCCGTTATAATTATACGAGCCGATTACTGCATTGGCAAAATCACCGCCTGCAGTGGCCCACGGTGTATTCCACTTTGCAGTGCCTTCGGCCCATGCCTTTGTCAGGGCATAAACGGTATAGGTCGAAGCCTTGGTATAGCCTTTATAATTTGCGAATTTGTAGAGCCTTAGTTTGGCGCTGTTAACGGTCGTATTGGCGCCGAGGGTCGTTAAATCGAATTTTATTGCCAGCCTGGCAAGTTTCCTCTCGGGGTCCCCTCAACACTTATAATTCACAATAGTCAAGGTGTCATTCGTGCCGTCATTAAGCCCTCCCGCATTAAAACCCACTGCCAAGCTGTTTGCAATGGCAATATCAGCCGTGGGCGCAAGGATGACATTTGCGGCAAACGATGCGCTTCCGGCAAAAATCAGAAAAAGCGCGATTTTTTTTAATGGTAACGATACATTCATATCCGTCTCCTTTTTTATTGATAGATTTGGTGTGTTTACCGTTATTTTTGGTTTAATATAGTATATCTATAATAATGACATGAAAACTAAAAGGTGGCAACCGTTAATGCGCCTCTCTTATATAAAATAGTATTTTTAAAGTATCGTTTGCCTTTTTAACGCCAAGGGCACATCAATTTACACCGTCTGTCTGATAGATATTTCTTTTTCAACCGGTTCAAGAACTCACAAATCTCTTGCTATTTTTCCCCGCACTACCCTATTTTCCGCTCTCTATGGAAACCGAAAAAAAGGGTCTGTCGTATAAACAAATTTTCTTATTCTGGTTACCGCTTGCCTCAACCTGGTTAATGATGGCGCTGGAGGGTCCGTTTCTTGCGGCAGTTATTGCGCGTCTGGCAGAGCCAAAGTATAACCTTGCGGCGTATGGAGTCGCTTTTTCCCTGGCGATACTGGTGGAATCCCCGATTATTATGCTTATCAGCGCCTCGATAGCATTAGTTAAAAATTATGCTCATTATAAGAAGCTGTTCAGGTTTGCCCTCCTGCTGAACGGTGCAATCACTCTTGGAATGGGTGTGCTGGCCATACCAGCGGTCTTCTGTTTTATTGCGGAAACATTGATACAATTACCCAAAGAGGTCAGCTCCTTGACCTATTATGCCGTTATTTTTCTGATTCCCTGGCCCGCAGCGATAGGATTCAGAAGGTTTTACCAGGGGATTCTCATTTATCACCATCAGACAAACAGGGTCGCCTGGGGTACGGTTGTGCGGCTTGGCGCCATGAGCGTGGCTGCTGTTGCGCTTGTTACCTGGCGAAACCTTCCGGGGGCGCATGTAGCGGCGCTCTCTTTATCCGCCGGAGTCTGCGCGGAGGCAATTGCCATCCGCTGCATGGCCGAAAGAGTCCTTAAATCACTTAAAGCCGGACAAAGCACAGAGGCTTTTCCCGTATTGACATATAATAAAATCATTCATTTTTATACGCCTCTTGCGATTACCTCGTTGCTGTCGTTCGGGTCTCATCCGATAGTGACGTTTTTTGTGGGTCAAAGCAGCATGGCACTGGAATCGCTTGCGGTGCTTCCGGTTATCGGCTCGTTTCTTTTCCTGTTCAGAAGCTTCGGTATTTCCTATCAGGAGATTGTCATAGCCAAAACAGGAGAGCGTTTTGAAAACTACCTATCTCTCAGGAATTTCGGCATTGCGCTGGGAATAGTTCTCTCTCTTTTAATCGGCATAATCATTTTTACCCCTCTCAACAGAATCTGGTATCACACAATCTCCGGCCTTACCAACGAGCTTACCGTATTTGCGCTGGCGCCGACAATGATTCTGGTTTTTACCCCGTTTCTGGAAGTCTGGCTCTCGCTTCAACGCGGCATGCTGGTAAACGCACACAAGACAACACCCATAACGGCGGGAACGGTTGTCGAATTATGCGCAATTATTCTGGTAATGTATATCGGGGCTCATCTATGTTCTTTGATCGGCGCAATAGCAGCATCAGCAGCGTTGCTGACCGGCAAGATTGCCGCGAATGTGTATCTTATGAGACCTGGTTCAAAGGTGCTGAAATATGCAGCCCCCAAAAGATACAACGATCAAACCCGATAAAGAAGAGATAATTGCAAAACCCGGATAAACGCCCCCTAAATCTCCTGCGTCGCTTCGCTTTGCTGGACGATGCCCCGGAGGGGGACTTGTAAGGTGTTGATATTATTATAAATCCTGTTATACGTACACTTTGGGGGATATAAGTGGCAAAGACTTTTGCAATTAGATCAGAAGAAAAAAAAAAGCATACAAAGGTTTTCATCCCGCACCTATAGCCCGGCTGACGACGCCAAGGGAAACGCTGAAGCGGTTTTGTATATGAGGAATGAGATGGGGTTGGAATAACATTCAAAGAAAGGAATTTATTTAACGCATTGATGATCGTCTATAATTTTAGTAACATCAGTGGGTCTTTTTGCAATTTTATATTCCCAAATTCCGAACTTTCCATCTGCATTCACAGCAGAGACCCAACGTTTTGCAGCAGCCACCTTGATTTCTTCTAAAGTATCGAACCCTTTTGTTTCAAGGATAAGATTAATCGGTTTATCATTTGAATTAGTAGGCTTAAGAAGGATGATAAAATCCGGAATATAATCGTGTGGCTGACCATTGTGGAAGTAAGGTATTGCAAAACCAAGTCCGGCATTTTTTACAAATGACTCAACCCGAGGATGGGTGTCGATATAAAACGATGCTGATTGTTCCCATGTATGGGTATCTGCGACTACATAGTTTAAATGGCTTTTTTCAACAGGCCACACTTCCTTTGTTGTCCATAAATCCACATCTGCCGTTGAACCCGGACCCCGGTGCTGCTCATAGCGAGGGACTTCAGGCGCTTCGTATTTGCTGGTGTCCGGTCTGATGGCATAGGTGAGGGTTTCTATGACGTAGCCGTAGTAAGGAGCCATAAAAACATCTACCTTTTCAGCCGAACCCAACGCCTCGACTTTGTCCTTCAGGTATTTTTCCGTGATTTTCAGAATTTGTGGGAAAATTATATGGACCGGCATCTGCCCTTTCACGGCATGAGAATGGAAATCTCTAGAAATATCAGTGGCAATTGCAAAGATCAGTTCTTGTTCTCTGCGGTTTTTTCGATATGGATTGAGGGTTAATAATTCTGTTTTTCCCGGCCCGAACATGGAAGGTCTGCCCTGATTACTCGGCAAAGTAGCTTTCATCTGCACTTCATTCGGTATATTGAGCGGATCAAGACGCAGCGTAGGAACTTGCTCCCAATTTACTGTTACGGCGCTTCGAATCACCTGCGTATATCCTTCAACGCGGGGATATATGATCGCAAGGCGTTCTTTTTCAGGGATCGCATGAACATGGTTCTTCGGTTTCGGCGGTGGCGGTGGCCCTTGTGGGTCGGATTTATACGGCACTACTTCAAACGGAACGCCGAGAATTTTCGATACCTCTTCATGCAATTTTCCTTCTTCGTCAAAATCCAAGTAACTTGAACGACGGAGACCGCGGCCAACCACTTGTTCGCAAAGCAACTGCGACATGAACGGGCGTATGCCGATAATATGGGTGACTGTCGTACAATCCCATCCTTCAGTGAGCATTCCCACGCTTACAATGCAACGGATCTCTTTTCCGGGTGGCGAAAGAGACCTTTTAAGCTTCCGGGCAAGCTCTTCAAAATCTTCAGGGTAAAGCGGTTTTCCCTGCAAGTCCGCAGGCCAGCCCCTTTTACCCACGGTATCCAGCGTAAAGCGCAACCACCGTAATTCATCATCCTGTGAACCTTCGGTCACGGACTCGCTCACCACTTTAGAGTCAATGCGGATAGTGTTTTTTTCATCCGCTTTGTTTCTCAGGCTTGGCATATTAAGCGTCGGTATGCCTGCCGGTTTAATATCCTCTGCAATCCATTCATAGATCACTTTCGCAATTTTCGTGTTTTTGCAAACTATTATGAAAACCGGGGGACGGTTATCGTCTTCGTTCTTTTTCCAATCTTTGCGTGTTTTTTCCCATTCGGAGGTAAGCATGGCAATGGGTGTATGAGCATATTTTAGGATTGCTTCAGGTTTCGGGCTTGTTTTTTTCGCCCCGCGTTCAACAGGCGTCAGTTGCTCCTGAATCCACTTCCATAAATTGAAATATTTTGCTCTTACCTCTCCGGTAGTGTCCCGTAGTGGGAATTGAGGGATTTTAACCAGACCCGCTTCGATCGCATCTGTCAGAGGGAAATCACAAACTACCCACGGAAACGGTTTATTGGTATCCTGCCCGACCCGGCCCAGGAAGTATGGCGTAGCACTCAGGTCTAAACAGAAATTAATGCCCCGCATTTTATGAACGCGGTCTAAACCTTCAATCCAGATCGTTGCTTCCTGAAAAAAGTCCTCTGCTTCTTCATCTTCGCCGAACAAATCCGTTTCCGATGCATCTTCAGTCTCTCGCCGGATTCGATAAGCATGGTGGGCTTCGTCGTTGAGTACGAGAATGTTTTCTTTACCGCCAATGTCCCTGCCAACGACCCTCTGGGTCCATGCCGCATCGCTTTCAAGGAAACGGGACACCTCAACCTGGGCTTTCACCAGATTTCCTTCGTCGTCACACTCCTCTTTTTTAATTCTAAGCAATCCTGCTGCGACCTGGCGCTTGTAATCTTTCAGTTTCAGATAGCGTTTGCCCCGTGCCGTTGTTGTTTTATCACCTATATGTATTGTCTCGACTATTGTCTGTTCCACTCCGGCTTTTACTACTCTTGCGCCTTCATGGAGCGATTGGATTTCCTTTACCTCAAAATCATGCCAGTTTTTTATGAGCACTTTGCCCTGGGTCAATGTCGGCATGAGATGGGGCGGCACAAGGTCGCGCGTCCGGTAGATGCTGGCTTCGCCTTTTTCCGGATCAAGCTCTGCAAGACGGTAGCGTATGGTGACCGTGGGGCACATGACAAGGACAATATCGGAAAATGATTTATTAGACCTGTCGCTTACTTTATTAAGGATGCTCCATGCCGCGATCATACCCATAACCGTAGTCTTTCCGGATCCTGTCGCCATTTTGCAGGCGTAACGCAGAAACGCCTTTGCCCCACCAACTATCTGCTTTTCGCTCGGCTGGTCAAGCGGTACGTTTATACCCTGAAGCAGATCTGGACGCGCCTCACGCAGGAAAATGACGGTTTCAGCGGCTTCAAGCTGTGCGTAGAAGAGCCTGAATTTTCTGCCGTCACGTTTCCACCATTCGATAAGCTCGCGGGTGGTTCGTGTAATTCCCGCATAGTTCTGCTTCCGCCATGTATCGAGGCGGTCCCGGATGGTATTAACAAGAAGCATTTCATACCCGGGTGAAAATTCTTTAGACGGCTGCAGAATATCACTGCCAAGCTGCCACTCTACATTAGTATCGCTTGGCGGGTAAACAACCGACGGCCTGCGTCCATCTCTTTTTTCCGGTGAATACCCTTCACGTATGTACCAGAAGTGCGTCGGTTTATCGAAAGGCGTGTTTATTATAGGTTCGGAAACTTCAAAATTGCTCATTTCGAAACCTCCACCAGAGGCTTTGTCACAATCAATTCATTACCCCGGTCATCGATGACCTTTACAGCTATCGTTCTCTGTTCTCCCGGATCGAATGGTTCGCTCAAGGTTCCGGCAAGATGGTCCCATACCGATTCCTCATAGCTTCCTTTGAGCGCCTTTTTCAGGCTTTCCCAAGCTCCGGTTCGGGGGAAAAATGCCTGGCATACATGGAAGCAGAGACCGTTGTAATCAGTATCGAGAAACCATGCCGGCACATCGTTGCCATTAAGTGGGCAGTGCTCCATCGTGGAAGGATCAAAGATGTCAAGGCCGAGAAGCTCAACCTGATATTTCCCGTCTTTGACTTGCTTTACCTTAATATCAGGCAGACCGCACACACTGAAAATCTGGCTTGAGCGCATGTTCTTGAGAAGATCACCCATCATAAGGTCAGGCGTCATCTGCACATAGGTAGCGGGAATGCCGATTGCCTGGTCTGATTTATCCACAAGATCGCGGGCATTCGGCTGTATTGCAAAACCGATGACCAGAAGGTGAGCGTAACTTTTTGCATTTGCCTCTTTAGCCGCTTCATACACGAGTTTTTCGCTCACGGCACCTGACTCCGGGCCGAAAACAATAGCCAATGGTTTATCCGAAAGCGGTAACCTTTTCCCACTCTTTTCTTCTGCCCAGTCCACTAAATCTGTAATACTATCCGGTTTTCCAATCTCTGCTGCAGGAACAAGCGCTTCGGCTGAAAGCGACAGCGTTTTTGCCGGAAGTCTGATGTTTTTTAACGACAGGGATTTATTACCCGGTAACTGAATAACAGGGCTTTGACGTAAAACTTCGAGCATACGATCAACGAACGATGCCCGTTCCTGTATGTCAGCGCCAGAATCTTCAAGGCCGTCGCCTTCGTAGTCGACGGGAGTGGGGATTGTGGCTTCGAAGGCAAAGGGGCCGGTGATGCGGACGATTTTGTTATTAACCTCCGGCCTGTCTACCAGGACTTCCTCTTTCGGCGGTTCGTCATTTGCAATTGATTCCAGAGTTATATGCGGTACGATTCCGCCGGCCTCTTCGCCTTTCTTGTTCTGCTTACGCTTATAAACAAACCCGCCTATTGGCCCGCGTTTTTCTTCTTTAAGATCAAAATACGGGAATGTGGCGGTGAGAAGACGTTGACGGGCAAGCGCAAGCGGTACCCGCGACACGTCGCAGGTGATCCAGCGGCGGCCCCATTGTTCGGCGACAAAGGCGGTAGTGCCAGAGCCGCAGGTTGGGTCAAGGACAAGATCACCGGGGTCTGTGGTCATTAAAATACAGCGTTGAATGGCCAATGTACCAGTTTGAACAACATAAAACTTTTCAGAAAAAGTGCCAATAATGGTATCATTCCAAACATGCGTTATTGGCATGTATGGGAAATCATCTTCATATCTCTTATATGCTAAATTTTTCCCATTAGCAATTACCCTTTTTGCTTGAACTAAAGTAACAAGGCCTTCATAACTCGTTGACCAATGCCTTCCTTTAGATGGGTAATATTCTTTCCCTTCAAATTTAAAAGGAAATGCGCCTTTTGCAGTCTCTCCTTGCCCTGAAATATCCGCTGCTCGAAATCGCCTTCCTTCTGGAGCTTTTACTTCGCCACTCATTTCTGCTTTCGACAATCTAGAGCATTTGCCATTTGGTAATTCTATCCAATTGTATGTGCCGGTCTCGGTTCGTTCAATTCTTTCTGTATATAATTGTTTAAACTTATCAGCAACATTTTCCTTGGATTTTGCATGCCAAATTATATAGTCATAATTACTCGACAAAAGATCACCAATTAATGCCGCTGTTTTTGCGAAAGCTATAATTCCACAAAAGTTTTCCTCCCCGAACACTTCATCCATCACTTCTCTCACATGATGCACATTCTCATCACTAATCTGCACGAAAATACTTCCCGTATCTTTCAACAAATCTCTCGCCACAAGCAGCCGATCCCTCATATAGGTCAAATAACTATGCAACCCCAACTCCCACGTATCCCTATAAGCCTTTACCATTTCCGGTTCTCTGGTCATGCTCTCATCGTCTGAATGCTTTACATCCCTTTTTCTCACAAACGGTTGAAAATTACTCCCAAACTTCACCCCATAAGGCGGGTCCATATAGATCATCTGCACCTGTCCGCCAAGGTTCTCATAATGGAGCAGCGAATTCATCACTACGAGCGAATCGCCCAGAATCATTCGGTTTACCCATTTGTCCTGGTACTCATAGGCTTTCAAAACCTGGTCCGCAATTGAGTGGTGCGGGTCGCCGAAAAGGTCATCAAGGAGAGAGACTTTTTCCGCATCAAGGTTTTCTTTCTTTTTATGGCTTTTAAGTGTTTCAATAATCGCTTTTGTGCTCAACCTTTCGTGCACAAAAAGGGGCAGGGTCGGCACGTTAAAGGAAAGCCGCTCTGCTTTGCCCGCCCAATCCAGAAACGGTTTGCTCATTGCTTTTAATTTATATGCGGCTTCTTTCGCTTTATCGATAGTATCCGCTTCAATGATTTCTCTTAACAATGCTTCCCCCAGTTCGCGTGCAGGGTTCTGACCGTCCCACTCAAGTGACGGAGAGAGGGAAGAGTCGTATGTATAGGTTTTGGGCGGCTTTTTTTTCCTGAACTGCGCCTGTGTGCCGATTTCCGGGCGCAGGCAGACCGTGGATTCTTCATGTTTATATGCCTGAGCTTCTTTTCCTTTATTCTCGGTTTGCCGTTTCACTTTTTGCTCCTTTTCGGAGTTATTTCTTTTGTTTTTTTCGGTATTTTGTTCTATACCAGCGCCACAAATACGGCTGATCAACAGGTCTTTTTCCCTGCCTGAACTATCAAGTCCAAGCGAATCACAAATTCCTTTAAGATCATCTCTGCCTAGCAGAGCTAGTATTTCCGGAATAGAAATTGAGCGTTTTTCCATTAATCCGTCAATAATGTCATCTTTTGATTTGCCGGTCATTCCGGGAATTTCGAATACGCGGGCTATATCAACAAGTGTTGAACGGGAAAGAGTTTGTAAAATTTGGCGTTTATTTGCCATGTGTGGGCCTTTATCAGTCATCGGCATTAAGCAGAGCGTTTGGTTTTTGTAACGAATACAATAAAAATAGGTTTATACGGTGTTTTTGTGTCATTAATTTTATGGGCTGATGGTTATGCCTAAACTGTCAAACTTCAATATAACTTTAAAAATATATTACTTTGGTCGCTCATGCCTCCCTTTGTTTGATGGTGGCTGCCTAGCCCATCAGAATTCAACGTAAATGGTATAAAAAATCACCATCTTCTTCGATTTTCCCTTGGAATTGCTCTTTCCAGAAATACTCGGTTTCTCTGGAGTGCTTTCTTAGCCCAAGGCTGGATATTGTACGGGACCCCTTGAAGAATATTGAACATACTGCTACTTCTGTAAATTATGTTCTTTGCTTCGAGCCCACCGGCTATACCGTCTGCCATATCACAATGGATTGTATTTTTGCCACTTAAAACAAACTCCGCCAAGTAACCTTTCTCTTCATCGGTCAACTCATTCAAAGCCTGCTTACCATCTTTTTCGAATTGCCACTGCAGTTGTCTCGACTTGTAGGCTCTGAACATCGTTATAAGAATCTGTGCCACTAAGTAGGACCAACACAATACGAAACACCAACCCAGAACACTCTTGTATTCTTGGCGAAATGTATCGAGCCCAAGAGGACCTAACCAGCTCTCCTTTGCAAACAATACAAAAGTGCAGGCAATACCAATTGCAAGAACCGGTCCCGGTGCGAATTTTGTGACAATAGCAAAGAGCTTGGATGCGGTTTCCATAATATAAACCCCTTTTATGTGTGTTTATGTCCCAGTATCATAGAAGCGACCTAATCAAAGGTTCAAGCTTTCCCCATATCGTAACAAGAGCAGCTGCACCCCCAAGACTGTCGCGAACAACGGACAAGATGGACTTGGCAACAGATTTCTGTTTCTTCCCTTCCAGAGTTACGGCCTGAGTGGAAAGAAAAGCCAAATGCTCCAGCATTTCGTCTTTCTTTTTTTCGTTCAAGGTCGGTTCTTGTATTACTGCTTCAGTAAACTCTTTCAATGTCGCAGCCAAGTCTGCCTGTCCGTCATTCATGAAATTGCTCATTGCTACGTCGATTTGTTTCACATTTCCGGTGTTCAAGCTTCCAATAGCGCTATTTGATACGTTGATGTATTGAAGTGTCATCGGTGCTGCTTGAGAGAAGAACTGGGGGAAGCTCGGTATTTTATACTTAGGCGAATTGGAGGGCACTCCGTAGGACGCCATTAGATCATCCATTTGCTCATTGGCTTGATTCACTGCCGATGCATGTTTAATGTAGTCCAGATACTCAATCTGTTTGACTTTGTGATAACAATTGAGACACAGGGGATTCCCTGATAGTTCATACAGAGCATTGTTGCCACACTGAGAGCACCTGTGCATAGTTCACCTCTCCCATTAATGTCGTTACGTTTAATTCCCGTGAAGGGAGGCATCAATCAGATTTTTCCTGTGGTATTTATTATGCTACATGTATTGACACCAACTTTTATAATATTCACCTTATAAAAATCACTCGCTTTCGTCGTTACCACAATGCTACTTATGCGTATAGCCATAAAAGATTATATCACATTTACAATAATACAATTTTATCTATCCCTTGACGCCAGTAAAACAAAAATAATAGTTGGCAGATGTAATATTGGTTAATTATTGATATAATTGAAACCTGTTAATTTAAAAATTCCTGCTCCGCCTTACACAGCACTTCAATCCCCGTTTTCGTCCTTTTGGGGGTCTTCAGACACACCTATTTACAAATCCAAAACGATCTCTTTTTTCATGCAGCAAAATTTATACTTTGCCCCACTTCCACAAGGGCATTGGTCATAAATATTTTTTGGCGTCATTTTTTCTTTAATTGCCGATTTCAGGTCGGTCAGGTCCGCCACAGCCTCGAATCCGGCAATAAATTGAAAACCATGTTCTTTACAAATTTCCGCAACTTTTTTTGCCATTTTCTCCGAGGTTACCTTCACAATAACCGGCCTTTGTTGCGTACCCGGAGAAGCCATGTTTTTTCCTTTCTTCAAATGTTAAACCGCAATTTTAAATTATGTTAACCTGACGATCAGCGTTTTCAAACCACTTTTGCAATACATTCAAATTCAACGAATTACAAAGTATCATCGATAGTTTCCCATTAAATCATCAATAGATTATCGATAGATTCCTTGATATTTATCCCGTGCAATCATTTAATACATTACTTATATGTCAACTAAATCCCCAACTGGCAATCGGTAATTTCGTGCCCCTCATCGGTAGATTTCATTAAAAATATCGGTAGATTATCGGTAGATAACTTTTTACCGATCATTTTTAGCCGTTTCTATAACCCATTTATTTTAAACCAAATATAGAATCAGATCGGTCGATTTCAAAAAGAAATCGGTCGATTATCGGTCGATTTTCTCCTTTTGCCTGAGAATATACCGAGTTGATCTTCCTTCTCCAACGACGCTGATAATTCCTAGTTCCACCAGAGTACTGAAATCTCGGCGTGCGGTATCTCGTGCCGTCTGCAGAGTATCGACTACCCATGACGTTGTTACCGATCCTTCGCGTAGAACTCGGGCGACAATCTTTCGCTGACGATCATTCAGCTTATTCTCTATTGATTCCGGGATGATTTTTTTCACGGAGGAAGCGGAAACTTTCAATTTTCCTATATCCTTTCCCGGCCCTCTGAACACAACCTGAAAATAACCGGTATCTTCGGTCAAAATCGGCTCTTCAAGGCCATGATCAATCATATACGCCCGCATCCGTTTGAACCCGCTCCCGCGTTCTTCGATTCGATGAAAATACGAGAGACACTGCGCGATAACAGGATTGCGGGAGCATGGTTTATAACGGCCCGCAAGCAGTTTCTTTATTGTCAACGGTTTCGGCGGCAATCCCGGGCTTGAAACCGCTATGCGGTCGGGAAATACTTCGACCATTATCTTCCGGCCGGCGTCTTCGTAATTGCGGTGGGCGGCGGCGTTGACGAGCGCTTCTCTGAGGGCCTCGGAGGGATATTCATCTATACGAACGCGGTCAAGCCCGACTATTTTCATGGGATGGCGTGTATTCCGGTCGATAAAAGCGAGCGCCCTCTCAATTGCGGCGGGCATGGGCATTCTGATGTCTTCATGGTCCAGCGGGTCTCCGTCCGGTTCGACTGCGCGGTATGCGTCCATCAGAAACCGCACCTGCGGAAAAACGGCTGACGGATCCTTGCCAAGAAGCACAATGCCTGCGGCAGTGGCGTAATATTCGCCGCTATCGGGATCGTGCCACACAAGGCCGCGGACCATCATACTTTCAAGTACCTGGCCAGCAGAAAGATCGTTCTCCTGTTTACCATCGGATTTAGCTGCCAGTTGTCCGGCAATTCCGTGATCAAGCTGTTTCCAGGACAATCTCCTTACGGCCTGGGTTTCAAAGCCCGAAACGGCTTCGATGGTCTGCTCCGCTATCGTTTCCTGGTCGGCGGTCGGAGATACGTTAAACCTGTCTTTAAGCAATTTCAAGATAGAGGCGCGGACTTCATGCTGCAGGTCCAGTATATTACCGAACCGTTTGTATTTAAAATCATCATCGCGTATTTCCTCAATCCAGAGCCGGGTTTCTTCATCACGAGCGATAGTGCCGTCACCCTTGATGAATATCAGCAAGGGAATGCTGCGCTCCTTTGCCCGCCGATATTCCTGATGGGTAATGGAAATCGTACCCTTATCATGCCTGCCATATTCTTTTCCCACGATGCTCAGGCAGACATCGCACGCATCAAGCAGCTTCAGGCACTCTTCTACGCTTTTTTCCGGCGAAGCCGGAGCATGTTCGTAGAGAACTGCGTCGCAATGAGTGAGTAAAAAAGAGTCGGTGGTTACAAGCGCGAGCACGGTGAGTCTCTCGTTTTCGAGTTCTTTCTGCACGGAACTGACGAAAATTCGGAGTTTTTTGTTCATTATTCTGCTTCCGGCCTTAAGATTTTTTCAGCTTTCATATAATAATGCTCTATCCGCACCAACGGCTCCCACCCCAGCCGAACCGGATCTTTTATCGTATCCATAGTCATGTTTTTTTCACCGCTCTTATAACAAAAGTGGATATTTTATCTATATCTTGACGCTAGTAAAATAAAATAATAGCTGGCAGATGTAGTATTAATTAATTGTTGAGGTACATGAAAAAGGCTTATTACAAGAGCGCTTGCAGACCTTATCGATAAACAGTTAATTATCATACCACTTTACTACGCATATACAAGAAAACAGAGGTGGTTGTAAAAGTATATATTTAACGTCTGCCACGCGAAGAAGGTTTAATTTTGTGTCTCCGATCGATTTGTTGTCGGGTATTTCCCATAAATGAGAATCCCATTATCATTATCGGGAAACCTCCTTGTCTGATGTCGAAAGGATTATAGCAGCATCATTTAACTTTGATTTTCACAATTAACCTCGTTTGTTATTACTTATGATGTATATTATTAAAGTAGTTACGAAGGAAATTCGGCTCCATTCATAAGATATCCGACACTGCTGGCTCGTCCTTTTTTATGATGTTTTACTCACTACATAGAATTACTTCATAATCACGGCATAGTTTTTGCAGTTTTTTTTACTGACCTCCCACAACATGCACTCCTTTAATAAATTGTTTGTAAGGCATTGGTTTTATAGGACATTGTGAGAATAAAGTTTGTTTTAAATCGTTTTTAATTTGTTAAATCTACACCTAAGCTCAAACCGGGATATAGAGACCTGAAACCTGCAACTGCATTGTAGCTCGTGTCAGTACGCGTGCTTGAATTCATTTGCGGAGCTTCTATCAACAAGGAATCATTTAATGAAAAAAGTACTATTAACAACAGTATGCGGGCCTTTTGGCAAGGATACGGACGACTGTACCAGGCATGTCATGCCGGAGCTGTTTCATGCTCAGGTGACGCGGTCGCAGGGGATTTTCAGCCTCAGATCGACCTATATTTCTTACGGGCTGGAGTATATTGCGAAAAATATAGCAACGCCTGCTGTTGTGCTTCAATACCCGACCATGGATCAGTTTAAAAAAGAGCTGAAAAAAGGTTATGACTTTGTAGGCATCAGCTTTGTTATTGCAACCTTCGGCAAGCTGAAAAAAATGTGCGAGATGGCCAGGCAGGTTGCGCCGGATTCTAAAATCGTCCTGGGAGGATACGGCACCATGCTTCCGGAATGCGACCGGTATGCCGACTATGTGTGCCGGGGCGAAGGGGTCGATTTCATGCGGGGCCTTTTGCAGGAGACCCATAGCAGCGAGCCGAAAAAGCATGTCGTGTATTCGACCACGGCGAAAATTGTCGGGTTCCCGCTCATGAAAGGTGCGGTTGTTCTGGCAGGGCTGGGCTGTCCTCACGGATGTGAGTTCTGCGCGACGTCCCATTTTCATAAAAAGCAGCATATTCCCCTGATAAAAACCGGCACGGAGCTTCACCGCGAGATCAGGCGGGTGCAGGGGATGCTGGGGAATCAAAACCTGCCGATCGGCATTATCGAAGAGGATTTTCTTCTCCAGAAAGAGCGCGCCGCGGAGTATCTTGAGTGCATTAAAAAGGAAAACAAGCTGCCGGCGCGGATATCCTGTTTTGCAAGCGCTTTTTCCATAGCGCAATGGGACCCGGACGATCTCGTCAGGATGGGAATCGAGGTTGTGTGGATCGGCGTGGAATCGGCGCAGGCGGGGTATGCCAAATTAAAAGGGCTTGACGTAAAGGCCATTTTCGAATCGCTGCACTCCCGCGGCATCAATACCCTTGCCTCGCTTATTCTCGGGCATGATTTTCATACGCTCGAAAACGTGTGGAACGATATGGAGTATCTTGTATCGTTGAAGCCGAGCCTGAGCCAGATTCTCATTCTGACGCCGGCCTGCGGTACGCCGCTGTTTGACCGCCTTAAAGCCGCGGGCAGGCTGCTCGATATCCCCAATAAACACTGGGACGGATTTCATCTTGCGTTTGACCATCCCCATATAGGCAAGCAAAAAATGGAAGAGTTGATTCTGGAGTTTTATGACGAGGAGTATCGCAGGCTGGGCCCCTCCGCGGTGCGGTTTATTGAAAAGCAGCTGGCGGGTTATCTGCGGTTTAAAACCTCGTCCGACCCGCTCCTGTCGAAACGCGCACAGCAGTACCGCCTGGGATGCCTTGACGCGTTGCCGCTTTTTCCCACGGCGGCACGCAACGCCCCGACGGAAGCGGTCGCCCGGAATATCAGGGAGATTCAAAGGGCCATTATATCCGAAATCGGCGACGGCGGTCTGGAAAATACAATCAAGGCGGGTATTGTGCCGCTGCTTGCGCAGGTGGAAAAATTCAAGCAGAAACACTTTGCCTATTCGCAGGTAAAACTGCGGCGCACACCATACAGAATGTCCGCAAGCCTGCTCCACCCGGTAACCATTAAAGGCGACGGGCTTCTCACGATACTGCCGCGATTGCGGTTTGCTTCCCACCATCCGCAGGTTGTGGATCTGAAGGGTGTTTTTAACCGGATGACTGCGCGGAAGCTGAAAAAAAGGGTCAACACCTATCTCAATGAGAACAAGGGACATCTTGCGATCAATTTCAGCGGGGTGACTAATACCGAACCGGACGCGTTGTTTAAGTTTCTGAAAAGACTCAGAGGCAATGAGGAGCGAATAAAGATCGTCAGTATTGATTCTTTACGCACAGATATTGCTGATATTGTCAACTATGCGAAACGGTATTTTGACGTGTTCGTCGACGTCGAGGGTTTGACTGCGAGCCTTGCGTGAACAATGTAAAACCCGGTGCGCCCGAAAATCTCATTGCGGGCGTAGACATCGGCGCCATAACCATTGCCGTGGTTTTGCTGGATGGCAACGGGTCGGTCGTATTCAGGGATTACCGGTTCCACAACGGTACTGTCTCTGCGGCCCTGGAAGAATCGATCCGCACATTCCCCGAGCAAACGCTTGCCACGATCGGTGTTATTGCTGAAAAGGGACGAGAATTCTTCCGGACGGGCATCGAGGTCAACGAGCAGGTCGCCATCATTGAGGGGGTGAAACAGGTTGTTCCGAAACCGGGTTCGATCATCACCATCGGCGGCGAAACCTTCGGCCTCATACTGTTCGACCGGGAAGGACACTACCGGAAATACATATCCAACTCGGCGTGCGCTGCAGGGACCGGTTCTTTTCTCGATCAGCAGGCAGCGCGGCTTGGGCTTTCGGGAAGCGCACAGCTGAGCGCCCTTGCCCGAGGCTATCAGGGAGAGCCCCCTAAAATCGCCACGCGCTGCGCTGTTTTTGCAAAGACGGACCTGGTGCACATGCAGCAGCAAGGATACGGGTTACCGGCCATTGCCGCAGGTTTGTGCCGCGGCGTTGCCCAGAATATCGCCAATACGCTTTTTCACGGCGTCGACCTGCTGGAGCCGGTTGTGGTGGCAGGCGGGGTAGGCAAAAACGAAAAAGTGGTGCAGTACCTCGAAGAGGAAATTCGTCACCCCCTGCACATACCGCCCGACATAGAATACCGTGGCGCCATCGGAGCGGCGCTTATCGCCTTGCGTAATGGCATAGTTCCGCATCACAAGCCCGCCGTTGCGATAGACAGCCTGCTGAACAGAATCCCCGTTTCGAAATCGTACTTTTACCCGCCGCTTGTTAAAGGAGAGAGCCGGATTCCCGACTTTTCAGCCTGGCGCTCATATGTGGAGCTTGATGTGGAGGTTGCTGTTTATGAAGCGCTGCGTCCGGATACGGTCATTGATTGTTATCTGGGTATTGATATCGGCTCGACCAGCACCAAAGCAACGCTTGTCAACCGCACGAAGGATGTGGTGGCGGGACTTTACACCCGCACCGGCGGACAGCCGGTGGCGGCGCTTCAGAAAATAACCCGGGCTTTGGAAGATATCGAAAAACGCTTTGCGGTTACTTTTTCATTGATTGCAACCGGCACCACCGGCTCGGGTCGGAAATTTATCCAGAAAGTCGGGCGCGCCGAGTATGCTGTTGACGAAATCACCGCCCATGCATGCGCGGCGTATCACCTGGACCCGGCACTAGACACCATCATCGAGATCGGGGGGCAGGATGCTAAATTCACCGTCCTGCACAACGGTGCTGTAACCTTTTCCGTTATGAATTATGTGTGCGCGGCAGGCACCGGCAGTTTCATTGAGGAGCAGGCACGGCAGCTTGGTGTGGTGCTTGACGAATATGCTGATCGCGCCCGGGGACATGCCGCGCCGCTGATCAGCGACCGGTGCACCGTGTTCATGCAGCGGGACCTGCATCATCTGCTCAGCCGGGGATACACCCGCGACGAGCTTCTGGCCGCGGCGCTCCATTCGGTACGGGATAATTATCTCTCAAAAGTTGCGCATATAAATAAAATCGGCAATCATATCGCTTTTCAGGGTGCAACTGCCAGGAACCATGCGCTGGTCATGGCGTTTGAACAGAAACTGGGAAAACCCATCTATGTATCAAAATTCTGCCATCTCACCGGAGCGCTCGGGGTTTGTCTTAAAATGGCGGACATCTCTTTTGCCGAAAAGTCCAGGTTCAGAAAGAATCTGCATAACGAACAGATCGTTGTCGGAGAATATGTGTGCGGTTTTTGCAATAATAATTGCAAGATCAAGACCATTGAGATTGACGGCCAGCCACTGGGGTGGGGATATCTATGCGGCAGGGATGAGGCGGATTCGGCGTTCCGGAAGAGAGAGAAGCCGGGATTCGACCTGCTCAAGGATCATCGGAAGGTTTTTGCCGTTGCCGCGGAAAATGGGCACGCGAAAATTCCGACAGATGTCAGCCAGTTCCGGGAGTTTCAGCAGGGTGAGGTGCAGTCGGTGGTGCGTCGCCCGGGTTTTTCCATAGCCCGTATCCGCAACCGCATCCAGTTTAACACGCTTGCCCTGCACCGGGAGATATTCTCCTTCGGCATCCAGCAGCGGCAGAAAAGTACGCAAAAAGCCGCTTCCCTGAAAATCGGGCTGCCGGCAACACTCACCATGCTTGAGTATCTTCCACTCTGGGAGCTGTTCTTCAAGCGGCTCGGATTTGCGACGGTCGTTTCCCCCATGGATGCGGGTATGTTAACGACCGGCAAAGAAATCGCCGGCGCCGATTACTGCGCTCCGATTACCGATGTACACGGCCATATCCGCTACCTGGCCACGCGTGCGGAGTATATCTTTTTCCCGCAGCTTTTTGAGAATGCGCTTGACACCGAAGAAAAAGCGTATTGTTATTATTGTCAGTACGCGGTTCCGGTTATTCAGAACATTCCGGAGCTTGACGTTGCCCAAAAAATGATCGCCCCGGTGCTGAACCTTAATGAACAGGTCGACGAAATAATCCGCAGCGTATACCTCCATCTGCCGGATGTGTTGAAAAAGAAGGCCCCCTTTGCCAAAGTCGAAGCCGCATTCTATCTGGCCTGGGACTGGTTTTTGGAACGAAAAGCGGATTTGCAGTATCTGTTTCTGGATCAGGTCGGTGCGTCGAATGATATCGGCGTGGTACTTATCGGCCGTCCCTACCTGATATTGCACAACGCGCTCAACAAGGGTATTCCCGACAAGCTGGCTGAAATGGGTATTCAGTCGTTTTATATGGACATGATCCCCATAGACGACGAAAAGCTTGTTGCCGCCCGTGACTTTATCAGGCTGAACCACTGGCATTACGGCAACCGCATCATTAAAACCGCAGAGACGGTTGCGCAAACCGGGGGTCTGTTTCCCGTCTATATAACCGCGTTCAAATGTGCGCCGGACTCCTTCATCATCGAGTATTTCAAAAGCATCATGGACTATTATAAAAAGCCATATCTGATTTTGCAGCTTGACGAACATGCAGCAGCCGAAGGGTATGACACCCGGCTGGAATCGGCGGTTGAGACGTTCCGCACGTTCGCCGGCGCCGGGAGACAATCCATTCCGCCGGCTATTATCTTCAAGAAGTCGTTCGAGGATAAAACGTACCTGCTGCCCGGCTATGATCTGTTAAGCGCCCGCCTTATTCAGGGCGTTTTTGCGCACGCAGGCATCAAATCCCTAATCATTGAGCAGACAGCCGATACTATCAGCCAGAGCCTCCGGATTAACGACGGCCAGTGTCTGCCGGTCAGCGTGTTGACACAAGGTATATTGCATACGATACGCAACCACGGTCTTGATCCCGGTCAGACGGTTCTTTTCAGCAACAGTGAAGCAGAGCTCTCCTGCAACCTGCCTCAATACCCGGTCATGATAAAGCAGACTCTCGAGAAGATGGGGCAGGGTATGGAAAAGGTCGATATGTTAGTTACCGGCTTACTTCCTACGGCTCTGCCGCTGGAAGTCTTCTCCGGTATCTCCACGGCCTATGTTATGTCGGGTCTGGTCCAAAAGATAGTCCATATAATCCGTCCTCGGGAAAAGAGTGCGGGCGCGACCGATCAATGCTACTGTGCCGCAACAGACATACTGTCCGACTGTTTTGCCGCAGGTGCATCAAAGGAAAAAGCCTTCAGGACTGTGGTCGATGCATTTTTAACCATTGATAAGCGAACCGACCCTCTGCCCCAGGTTGGCATTGTGGGAGACCTGTATGTGCGCGACAACGACGTGTTCAATCAAAACCTGATAAACCATATCGAAAAAACCGGTGCAGAGGCAGTGACCGTACCGTTTATCGACACGCTGAATCTGCTGGCCGGAATACATTTTCAAACCCAGTGGCAGTATGGCCGGTATATCAATCTGCTGAAGGACACGGTCGCCTACAATATGCTCAATGCTTTCAATAAAAAATTGAACGTACTTGCAAAACCGCTTGTTGATACACCCTCCGGCAGGCTCATGCATGAGCCGCTGGGGTACCTGCAGAAACATTTTTTCACGATCAAACACGGCGGCGAAACCACCGAAAATCTTCTGAAGGTCTATTATCTCAAAGAAAATTACCCCGCTATGCGGCTTATAATTAACGTATACCCGATTTTCTGCTGTCCGGGATTGATCAGCGAGGCTATTTACAAAAAGGTTGAAAAGGAGATCGGCATCCCCATCGTATCCATAACCTATGACGGCACTCAGGCGGACAAGAACAAGGTGCTGAACCCCTACCTCTACTTTTTGAAGTTGTAATACCGTTTTATATTTTGAATAATCCAGGCCCTGTCCTACTAGAAATGAAACGTGATTCCCGGTCTGAACTCGAACCCCGTTTGCGCCAGTTTTGACGGGTATTTCCAGGTTTCTGCATTATCAGCATCAAGGTCTCCGTCTCTGGTTGTAAAATCCGAAAACCCGATGGGCACGATAAAATCTATATTAACGGCTACTTTCTTCAGACAAATGTCGATACCGGCCAGAACATTCCCCCCGTAACCTGCACCGCTGAGCCTGGTATCCCCGACATAGCCCGATATGTCCAGCATGCTGTAACCGCCAAAACCGCCAAGGCCGCACTTGAATGAAACCCTTTTTTGGGGAGACACTTTAAACCAGAAATTCAGCCCGCCTGAAAAATCGAAAAGGTTTGTGGATGTTTTCCGGGAAACGGCGCCCGAGATACTTAACTGCTTTGGCGCCCACAGGAATTGCCCATACGGTTCGATGCAAAAGAACGTGCCGATATAAAGTATTCCCTTTAATTTTAAGCTGGTGGCAAGAAACAACGCCTGAGAGCCAATTTCTCTGGTTGTAATGCCTCCGCTTTTCATCTCTTCCCAGATATCTTCAATGAGATTATTAACTTCTACGGGGTAAAAAAACCTGAAACCTATATTCAATCCCATGCCGCTCCGTTTTTGCCTGCGAACAATCGGTTCCTGATCATCGTCCGGATTTTCTGCTGGTACTGTTTTCTCAAGAGTGACAGCACCTGGCTGCCGGGCGGAATCTGAAGTAACGGCAGGCGCCGTATCATAGGCATTTTCTTGTGTTGTGCGGCTATTGCTCTGTATTGAGTCTGATGCCACGCCCTCCGGTTGTTGATCCAACGATTCAAAGCTGGTTTCTTCTATACCGTATCCGGTGTCTGTTTGTGAAAAAGCAGCAGGATTAAAAGAGCCAATAAATATGACCGCATATACAAATGAATGAAATACTTTTTTCATACGCATAAACCTTTTTTTGATGAAGTTTTTATATGATATCTATTTGTGCAGTAACGAGTTGTGATTGTTGACAAGGTTATAAAATAGGTATTCTGGAATTGCCGGGGCAAGGAAAAACAGCATAGTTTAAGGGCGGGAGGTTTTAAAGCAAATTTTATTTTAGATAAGCGAGGCGGTCCCTGGATAGCGTCAATTATTTACTACTACCGAAGAATAGTGGAAACTGAAGGGTTGTTTATTTTATTTTATCCCACCAACCCAGATAGATGAATTATGGTAAAAAAAAGTCTCCTGCATATAGTCCCCGGATTAGCGCTTGCGGTAATGGTAACGCTGGCCTCTTTTTTATTATGCGGTTTTCTGAATACAATTTTTGCTGCACAAAAAAATTTTATAAGCCCGATCCTTGTGGCGATACTTCTTGGTATTCTTATAAAAAACAGTTTCCCCATTGGCGCCCGGTTTGATGAGGGGATTCAATTCGGCATCAAGAGGCTGCTGCGTCTGGGGATTATACTTATGGGCATACGGCTCAGTATCGTTACGGTGTTGCACATAGGAGCAGTCGCCGCTATCCTGGTCTGCATCTGTATCGCGTCCGCGCTTCTGGCGACAATATATCTTTCAAAAAAAATCGGCGTGTCAGGCAGGCTCGGCGCTCTTATTGCAGCAGGAACAAGCATCTGCGGAGTAAGCGCGATTGTTGCGATAAGTCCTGCAATCTGCGCCAAAGAAGAAGAGACCGCATACGCGGTGGGAACCATCACCATTTTCGGTATATTCGCGAGCATAACCTATCCCTACATTTCGCAGCTATTGCTGCATCTGCCGGTTCAGAGCGCGGGGTTCTTTATCGGCACCGCAGTGCACGACACATCACAGGTAACCGCATGCTCCCTGATATACGATCAACTTTGGAAGCTGAAGACCGCCACGGGACTGAACTGCTCAGATATTGCGATAGCCACAAAGCTTGTCCGCAACACGTTGATGATAGTGGTTATTCCGATCCTCGGAGCCTTATACTGCCCTAAAAATCAAGCTGATAAGCCGGGCGCAAAGATTCAAATTGTCAAGTATATACCGCTTTTTGTGCTCGGCTATATTGTGATGGGAATAGTACGGTCTGCAGGCGACTTTTTCTGGGGAGCAGATCATACTCTCTGGAGTTCTGTCTGTACCGTGATTAAAGAGTCCGGCACCTATTGTATTACACTGGCGATCACCTGCACCGGTTTGAATACGGACATCCGGAAACTCTCGCATCTGGGATATAAACCCTTTTTCTGCGGCTTATGCGCGGCCCTGTTTGTCGGCGTTGTAAGCTGGGTTCTGGTTACCCTGTTTGGGAAGGCTCTCGTTTTTTAATCTTTGAACAAAAAGCGCAAATACATATGCATTAAAAAGTTATACTCGTTCTGAAAAATAGTGAGTATAACCTTTTTGATGAACGTCAAAAAGAACCTGATGACGGTGCAAAGAGATGCGTATCTAACGGAACAGAAAGGCATTACCTATCATGAATTCAAACGATTATATTCAAAAAGCGTCACGATACCTGAATACGTTGTGCAGTGTAAAACCCAACAGGCGTACCGGATCCTCCGGCAACAGAAAAGCGACCGCGTTTGTTGCGAAATTGTTCCGGCAATGGGGATACGCAGTAGATACTGCGCCGTTTTCCTGCCTTGATTTCAAACCAGGTACTGCTGTACTTTCGTGCGGTAAAAGCTTCTTTGACGTTCTGCCAAGCCATTTTTCCCTTGGATGCGACGTTACCGCCGCGCTGATAACGGTTTCGACGGTTGATGAGCTGAAACGATGCGAATGCCGGGGCAAGATACTTCTTGTGAGAGGTCTGCTTGCTGAAGAACCGCTGATGCCGAAAAATTTTATTTTTTACAATCCCGATCATCACAAACAAATCTATGCATTGCTGGAAAAAAAACGGCCCGCAGCCATAATCACGGCAACAGTGAAGAATCCAGGCCTGGCAGGCGGCGAGAATCCGTTCTGCATGATTGAGGACGGGGATTTCCACATCCCGTCGGTCTTTTGTAAAGATACAGTCGGCCGGAAAATCGCACGCATGAGCGGCGCGATATTCCATCTGAAATCCGGCGCCAGGCGCATACCTTCAACAGCATGCAATGTGATCGCCCGAAAAAAGCCTGGTTCAAAAGCAAAAACAGTCATCTGCGGCCATATCGACGCGCGGGCCAACACGCCCGGCGCAACCGACGATGCAACCGGCATTGTTATCGAGCTTCTGCTGGCCGAAATGCTCAAGGACGAAGAGGTTGCACACACTCTTGAGTTTGTCGCGTTTAACGGCGAAGACTATTACAGCGTTGGCGGCCAGATGGACTACCTGCACAGGTACGGAAAAGAGCTGCGAAAAATCACCGTCGCAGTTAATTGTGATGACATCGGGTATAAAAAGGGCAAATCCGCGTTTTCGCTGTACGGTTGTCCCGCGCCAATCAGCAGGAAAGCGCGCAAAGTGTTTTTGCACAGCAAGGGAATTATGGAAGGAGAGCAGTGGTATCAGGGCGATCACATGATCTTTGTGCAGAAGGGAGTACCGGCAATAGCCTTCACTGCACAGTACATGGCTCAATTGATGGCGACAATAACCCATACGCCCAAAGACACGCCGGGGATTGTGGATGTTAAGAAACTGGTGGAAGTCGCGTGCGCGTTGAAGGGTTTTGTTACCGCGTTTGAATTAGTTGCATGAAAGGTTTGCTGCATGAGTAAAAACGATCTAAAAATGATATTGCAGGAAGGTGAAGGTTACAAAACAGAATTTAAAGAAAATGGGAACCGGTTTTGACAGGATACGGAAAATATGCAAAAAAGAAAACACCCCCTTCCCGGAGATAACGTTTAATGAGAATTATTTTTATACACTCTTCAAGCCAAGCCTGGAATATGCACAAATTGCCAGTACAGCGGAAAATGTCTCAAAAAATACTGGTGAGAATGCTCTACCTTACTTCGGAATAAATTTCGGAATAAATTTCGGAATAAATTTCGGAATAAAAGGTGAGCGGTTAAAACGGATTGTTAAAATACTTGAAATATATTCTAAAGAACAAACTATAACGGCTAAACAATTAGCACGCCACTTGAATACAACAAGTCGAACAATAGAAAATGATATCGACTTTCTTAAGGGTAATGAATTTATATGTTTTCGCGGCGCTCGCAAAACAGGAAAATATGTACTTACGGAAAAAGGCATCGGCTTGTTTGCAACTGGAAAATAAACTTGTGTGGATATGCAGAAAAAGAGGGCTCGATTAAAATATAAGGGGGCTATTTTTCGTTTTAATCAAAAATAATATACTTGGTGCAAATGTTCTGTTTCCTTAAATAAATTCGTTTGGCGTTCGAGATTGAATTGAACGCTGAATTGTCAATTACCCGGTAATCCTCTTATACACCCGGTAATGCGCAAAATGGAACAGCTTGTTCAGCACAAGCACCCCCAGCAACAGGGCGCCATAAAAAATAAAAATGTAATTTTGGGGAACCGGCTTGCCGTTATACATCATAGCGTGAATGATAACGATCGCCGTGCTGTATATGATAAGGATCCTGGGCAGCAGATACCCGACAAATCCCACATGAATCCTTAAAATCCATAGCAATCGAGCTGACACCCGCTCTTTTATGTTTCCGTCGCCGAACATATAGAAGCGCTGAAATTCGATGAACGAGAGGCCGCCTTTTGGAGGATACACCATTTTTGCCCGAAAAAGGCTGTAATAATTGGCTCCCATGACCAGCAGCAGGAATATAACCTGTATGGCGATAAAGCCGAGCCATCGTGCGCCGAACACTTTGACAAAAGGGTTCGATTCATAATCCAGATCCGGCGTGAGTAAATAGGTCGAGAACAGGTCTGCGGCCCGGGTTACGATAACCAAACCGGATAGAATTACAAATTCAATCCGTGGTTTTTTTGTTTCCGGATTGGTTAAAGTCATTATAGATTCCAGTGTGAAACAACGTGTAATCCGTTATCGAGAGTGAATCGGGGGGCTTTTTTAATTATACAAAAATTTTGTGACAGTTGGTATATATATCATTATATTTTAGTTTCATAAATTCAAAGGTATCAACCTTCTATGTCTATAAAAATAGTTGTTATAACCGGCAGCACCAGAGGCATAGGCTACGGCCTGGCTCAGGCATTTTTGAACCTTGGTTGCAATGTTGTTGTTAGCGGCAGGGATGCAGCCAGCGTGTGTAAAGCTGTTTCGCAGCTCTCTTCAAACCATGCTTCGGATAAAATACTGGGATGCGCGTGCGATGTATCCGTATTTGAACAGGTTCAAAAGCTCTGGGACAGCGCAAAGGAGCGGTTTGGTACGGTGGATATATGGATCAACAACGCAGGCCTTGGCCAGCAGACACAAATGTTGTGGGAGCTGGATGCATGCCTGATTGAGGCGCTGGTTAAAACCAATGTTCTTGGTGTTATGAACGGGGCGAAGGTCGCTATCAGGGGCATGATGGACCAGGGGCACGGCGCCTTATATAATATGGAAGGGTTCGGCAGCGACGGGCGTACTATGAAGGGATTGACCCTTTATGGCGCAAGCAAGTACGGGCTGGCGTACCTTACCAATTCTCTGGCAAAAGAGGTGAGGGGAACGAATGTTGTAATTGGTGCGTTGATGCCCGGTATGGTGGTTACCGACCTTATAACAAAGCCGTACGAGGGCAAGCCTGATGAGTGGAAAAAAGTGAAGGCGATTTTTTCGATTCTTGCGGACCGCGTTGAGAAAGTGACACCCTGGCTTGCCAAAAAGGTTCTGGCAAACAGCAGAAACCGCGCCAGGTTCAATTACTTTGGCACGGGAAAAATGATCTGCCGGTTTATAACTGCGCCGATAATCAAGCGCGATCCATTTAAGACTGCAGGAGAAAAAATATGACGATAGAACTTTATTCGTGGGGTGGAGCGGAAGAGGTGACCGGTTCCAAGCATTTCCTGAAGGCCGGTGACAGCACTATTATGGTAGACTGCGGCGCATTTCAGGGCAGGAGGCAGGAGGCGGACAAAAAGAACCGTGATTGGCCGTTTGACGCCCGCGATGTTGACGCAGTTATACTGACCCATGCGCATTACGACCATTGCGGTCTGCTGCCGCTTTTGACTTCAAAAGGGTATGTGCGGTCGATCTACTCCACGCCGGCGACGCGCGATCTTGCAAGTCTGATTCTGCTGGATTCGGCGCATATCCAGGGCAAGGATATTGCGTATCTTGAGAAAAAAGCGCGGCAGAGGGGCGAGCTGTTTGAAAAGAAGCCGTTGTATACGGACAAAGAGGTGCACGCCTGCATGGAGCAGTTTATCACCGTTGCATACCACCGCGCTTTTATCCCGGCCGCGGGGATTACAGCAACATTGTACAACGCCGGGCATATACTCGGCTCCGCGCTGGTTGTTGCGGAGGTTAATCAGGATGGCCGGAGCGTGCGTGTCGGGTTCAGCGGCGATCTGGGAAGGAAGAATCTGCCGATTATCAAGGACCCGGAGCCGATACCGGCGGTGGATTATCTCGTGATGGAGAGCACCTACGGCAACCGGCTGCACAAACCCATGGACACCACCATGGATACGCTTGCGGAGATCATCAACCGGACCGTGTTGCAGGGCGGGAAGATCGTTATTCCGGCCTTTGCGATTGAGCGCACTCAGGAGCTTGTTTTTCTTATTCATCTGCTTAGCGATCAGAAACGGATACCCAAAATTCCCATATATGTTGACAGCCCTATGGCGGTGAATGCCACCACGGTGTTCCGCATGCACGAAGAGTGCTTTGACGAAGAGACGCGCAAGGCGTTTATCGTTCACCATAAAAACCCCTTCGGATTTAACGAGCTGCAGTATATAACCGGCAAGGAGGAGAGCCAGAAGCTCAACGACCTGCGCCGGCCCGCGATTATAATTTCGGCATCGGGCATGTGCGAAAGCGGACGGATTCTGCATCACCTGATGCACACGGTCAGCGATCCGCGAAACACCATCCTGGCGGTCGGATACATGGCCCAGAACACACTCGGCAGGAGGATCGTGGAAAAAAGGCCTGAAATATCGATTTTCGGTGATGTTTATCCGTTGAAAGCGGATGTACAGGTGCTCGATTCGTTCAGCGGGCATGCCGACTATAACGAGATACTTGACTATATCTCTCGTCTGGACCGGACACAGCTTAAGAAGATATTCCTGGTACACGGTGAAACTGAAGCGCAGCAGAATCTCAAGGCGCTTCTTGAGAAGAATAAATACGCTGTGGAGATTGTAAAGGCAGGAGCGCGGTATCAGATGTAAGGATTGATACTGTTTTTGACCTCAGCCCCGGTCCTGTCGCCATATGGAGAGGGGAACCGGAGGTCAAAAACTCTCAAATTCACCGTTACCAATTTTGTCGTCTCTTTATTTCCCACAATACTGCGTATTGAAAACCGCCCCCTGTGGAACAATAGAAACCGAAACCACCGTTAAGCGATATCCGCTCCCCAAGCCCTGTTTTAATGTGTTTTTATACTACGGACGACAAAAAATGGTTTTTTTGGAACCAAACTTTATATCATTTAATGTATTATATTACAATAATCAGCAAAATAATGTTTTATTAAGCAATTGTTGTAACCAAATAAATAATATTTATTATTGAATTTTAATTGTATTTTGATTATATTTATTACTATGCCCCCGGGGCTGGTTTACTAAACAAGAATACGGGAGGGGTTTGTGGGGTAAACATGTTTGATTTCTGTTCAAAATAGACATTTACGCCCCCTAAATCCCCCGAAGGGGGACTTGTAAAGTGTTGATTGTATTATAAAAAATTGTTCAATAAAAGTCCCCCTTCGGGGGATTTAGGGGGCGTAAGGCTGCGAAACAGTCAAATTCGAACAGGTACTATTTAACCTTAATCCTAAAGGAGGAGAGCTATGCGAAATAGCTTCGTAGTATGTGTCGTGATGCTTTTTGTTTTCAGTGTTGCTTTTGGCGCGCAGGAAAACAGCGCCATGGCTAATAACAATGCCAGGGCTCTGGCTTATGCAACCGAGGTGGGAAAACTAGACAGAGCAGACTGGCTCTGGCAGAACAACTTTACCTCTACCAACGGCGCCCCGTCCGTGACCTATTTAGCGAATAACGATACGCTTGGTGGCAAGTCGTGTATACTGGCGGATGACTTCCTGATTCCGTCAGGCGAATCCTGGGCTGTTGACTCCTTATTCCTCTTTCTATTCTGGAACAAGAAAAAAGCCGATCTGTACCAGGTAATCCTTTATGCCGACGCCGGCGGTATTCCCAATGAAGCAAGCATCCTGAAAAACTTTACCTTTACGGCAAATTGTCCGAACCAGCTTACTATTTATCAGATCAAGGTGGACGTGAAAAACCAGAATATCGTACTTACGGAGGGCAACTACTGGATCAGCGTTACGGGTGTTTATAATACAGCCACCTGGGCGGTAGATTCTTGCCTTACCTTTTGGCAGTTCAAGGACACCTTGATAGAGCCGTACCAGGGTCAATGTATGGACAGTGTCGGTATATGCTATCCCACTACCTATCCGACCAGCTGGATGCCAATATGGTTTAACGGCATGAACCAGTATTCTTCTTTTAAATTCTTTTTAAAAGGAACGCGCACAAGCCCGATTCACAATATAAACAGGCCGAAAACGGTTGTGTCGGCGATTGCGTATCCCAATCCGGCGTCGGAAAACATTACGTTCACCATGAATAATGACGCGATAAAATATATTGAAATATACGATGCAAAGGGAAAGCTGATGCAGACTCATGCGGTGAAATCGGATAAGAAGAAAGTGCATCTGCGCACGTTCAACAATGGAGTATACATGTACCAGCTTCTGGATGCTTCAAAACGGAATCTGGACAGAGGAAAATTCTCGGTTTCGAAATAAGCGCTGTGCACTATGATGATCAAGCTGTACCAGAGAAGCTCCCACGGTGGATGGGAGCTTTTTGTTTATCGGCTCTCCGGGGTGCGATTTCTGCGAAAACCACTATACCAAAATATTAATCGGGCAATTTTGCTTTGCTCCAATTCGTTTATTATATTTTATTAAAGATGATTTTCCTTCCTGAGTGCGATGCACGGGCTGTCTATGCGGGGAGGCAGGACAGTGGGGGTGCAGCATTGTATCTTTCAGGATTACAGCCGATCTGGCAACATATAAATAACCATTAAACAACCGTTTCATTTTTTATGCTTGGAGGCTTTATGAAGGGTTTTACTATCATGAAGTATTTCATCGGTGCAGCTCTTTTTTGTGCGCTTGTATGCCACACGCTGTTTGCTGCATCGCCTGGCGGCCAATGGACGCCTGCGCGCGCATTGCCGAGAAAACCGGGCGTGGAACCGGTTCTGGTAAAGGTGCATAACTGGGGATTGAATAATACGATCTCTCTGAACTATCAGGTTCCCCAGCCGAAGTTTACGCCGAGTCCGGAAAAAAGGGCGTCTGCTGAAAAGGAAGAGGCCTGTATTATCGGCAATGCAATGCCTGTGTATACCGAGGGAGAGCCAGTGCTGCCGGCAATTATTACCAAGGTGATCCTGCCCTACGGCCATACCGTGGACAAGGTTACCGTTGTCCGCGGGCAGGCGACCGCTGTCCCGGGTACGCACTATATCGAGTATGGGCCTGCAGCAGTGGCGCTGATGCCCGGAGCAAAAGTCCGCACCGCAGTGCCGAAAAACGCAATATACGATTCGGACAACGCGTTCCCCAACCAGACTCATAAGCAGGTGACGGTTCAGAGAAAGCGTGGCGTGACCTATGCATTTTTTCGGGTATACCCGGCGACCTATTATCCGAAAAGCAGGCGCCTGGAATATTATAAAAATATCTCTGTTCAGATTACGACCAAACCCGATAAAAACGCTGCAAACAGCGGTATCCGTGTGCGCCTGGACGGTATGCGGGAAGCGCTGAACGAGGTTGAAAACAGCGCCATGTTCAATACCTATACGAACGGCAGGCTCGACCGTGCCTATCAGAAGGGCATCTGCAATCCGCAGGATGAGTTCAAGTGGGTTTTCATCACCAACAATACGATAAAAAACGCAACCGCCAGCCCGAACGTCACCGAATACGCGCAGTATAGAGTGTCAACGGGATTGTCGGCCAAAATAGCAACCGTGGAAGAAATCTACGCCGCCTATACCGGTGTTGACAACCCAGAAAAGGTACGAAAATTCATCATTGACGCGTATAACAACTGGAAAACCGACTTTGTCGTGCTCGGCGGCGATATCAGCGTCGTGCCGCTGAGACAGCTGTATGTGTATGTGGATGACGAATACAAGGATAATATCGACAGCGACATCTATTTCCAGTGTCTGGAAGGGAATTACAATTTCGACAACGACGCAGACTGGGGGGAGCCCGACGACGGCCCGGATTACAGCGACGTGGATCTGATGGCAGAGGTGTATATCGGCCGCATTGCCGCGGAAAACCCCGCGGAGATGGGCAATGCTCTTCACAAGATGAGAATTTACGAAACCGACCCCGCCGACCTTGCCTACCTTAAAAAGGCGCTCATGCAGGGCGAAAAGCTGGGATGGGAGGGCGACATGGAATATGCGACCGCCTCGCTCCGCGAGATCGTCAACGGCGTCGACAGCCTGAGCCTGAAAGGCTTCAAAGCCGCGCCGGAATTCAGTATCGACAGCATGTACGACTCCCCGACCTACACCTGGAAAAAGAACGACTGCATCGCAAAGATCAACTCCAACAACTACGGCATCATTCACCACTTCGGCCACGCCAACGCCACCTACGGCATGAAGCTGGCCAACGGCGACGAGACGAAGCTTTTGAACAACAAATATGCGTTCGGCTATTCGCAGGGGTGCCTCATGGGAGAATTTTCAAAGGACTGCATTGCCGAGCGTTTAACCTCCACAAACACGAAGGGGCTCTGGGGATGCATGTTCAATTCTAACCTCGGATTCGGGTATCAGAATAACATCAACGGTCCGAGTCAGGTTATCGCACGCGAGTTCTGGGACGCGTTTTTCGGTGAAAATCTGGAGTATGTCGGCGCCCTTAACCAGGATTCCCATGAAGATAACATACCGGACGTCGGCAGTCAGCTCATCCGCTGGAGTATCTATGAGTCGAACATTTTCGGCGACCCGGCGATTAAAATCCGGGGAAAAATCATCCCCTCCTTTATTACGGTTACCCAGCCCAACGGCGGGGAGAAATGGGAGCAGGGAAGAACCTTCGAGATCAAATGGAACGATAATATCAGCGGCAACGTAAAAATAGAGGTGCTTAAGGGCGCTGCACTGCATCAGCTGCTTGCGGCTGCGGATCCGAGCGACGGCTCGTATATGTGGAATATCGCCGCGGATTTCGCATTGGGAACCAATTATAAGATACGGGTCACCGCCGTTGACAACGGCGCACTGGTTGACGAGAGCTTTGACACCTTCGCGATAGAGCAGAAGTCGTCGCTGACCCTGACCGCGCCAAACGGCGGGGAGACCGTACTGAAAGCGAGCGTCTATCAGATACAATGGATCGACAACCTGCCAGGCAACGTGAATATAGATCTGTATAAGGGCGGATCCGCGTGTAAAACCATCATGATGAACGCGCCGAGCAACGGCTCCTATACCTGGAACGTGCCGGAAATCATCGCCAAGGGAACCGATTATAAAGTGCGCATCACCAGCGTCGATAAATCGTGGCTGTTCGTTGAGAGCGCTGCCGGTTTTACCATTGAAAACCCGGTAATCAAAAACTTCCCGCATATCGAAAACTTCGACGACTGGGAGGTCGGACCCGGCCCGATGGGCGGATTCTGGGATCAGGCCGAAGGCAGCGATGATGAAGATTGGACCACCTTCTCGGGTCCCACGCCGTCAATATCAACCGGCCCGGATGCGGATCATACGACGGGCACGGGGAAATACGTTTATACGGAAGCGTCGGGCAACGGCAGTCCCGGCAAGAAATTTATCATGACCACGCCGGTCTTCGATTTCAACCATGTGACGGGCCCGTCACTTTCGTTTTTCTACCATATGTTCAGCGACAGCAATCGAATGGGCCGTCTGTATGTTGATGTATGCGAGAACGGGACGTGGAAGGACAGCGTCGTCTACCTTGCGGGAAACAAGGGCAATCAGTGGCTGGAAGCGAAGCTTAATCTGGCCTCGTATGCCGGCAAACTGATTCAGTTCCGGTTCCGCTCGATCACCGGGGCCGATGCGTTCAGCGACCTTGCGATAGACGATTTCAAGATCGACGGCCAGCAGCCTGTCGACCATCTCATTGTTAGAGTCCCGCTCTCTTTTGATATGCGGTATTACGGTTCACGTATCTATTTCCAGATACCGGCAAACCGGGAGCGGCACATCAGTATTAAGCTGTTTAATATGCAGGGCAAGCTCATACGAACACTGGTAAACGGGGTTGAAAAAACCGGATACCACTCTCTGCCTTTGAATAGCTCAAACAGCAGCGCAGCAAAGATAGCTGCAGGACTCTATCTATGCAAAATGGAGACAAAAGGGTATACCAGGACAGTGCAGGTTTTGATCAGACAATAAACGTGCCTGGCTGTAATTGTTGAATATCTATAAAGAATATGAGAGCCCGATTCTGATGTAAGGAATCGGGCTGTTTTTATCGTAATTGGAGGAGAGAGATTGGGTTATATCATTATTTTGCGCTGGATTGGAACCAAATATATTATATTTTCTATAGGATTACTTTCGTTTTTTGTAAAATTAGCAAGAATGATGTATTTTTTGTAACCAAAAATATTTGTGATTTTATATTTTTTTTGTGCATTTCCGATTTATTTTATATATATTATCCAATAGTTATGATACCAGAACAGAAAAAGATTAACATTTTCGACTATTTTGACTATCGCGAATATCTCGGCGATATCTACGCCCTGTTGAAAAAATCGCGCTATGGATTCTCCTTCAGGTCGTTTTCGCGCAAAGCCGGGATATCGAGTCATAATTTTTTACCGCGCATTTTAAAGAGAGAGCGAACCCTTTCGCAGGAATTTATTCCCCCGCTGAGCTTGTATTTAAAGCTCGGCGCAAAGGAAGAGAAATATCTGTATACGCTTGTCGCGTTCAACAACGAGAACAAACCGTCGCACAAGGAGAAATATCTCAAGCAGTTACTGACCCTGCGGTTTGTATCCGACGAGTATAAAATTGAGGATAAAAAGCTCAATTTCTTTGATAAGTGGTATTACCCGGTTATCCGCGAGCTGGCGGTCATCTGCGATTTCAAGGAAGACTATAACATGCTGGCGCGAAGCTGTGTTCCCCGTATTTCCGCGGCCCAGGCCAAAGGCGCGGTGCAGTTCCTCCTGAAGAACGGATTTGTCGAGAAGCTGCCCGACGGGAAATACCGGGTCACCAATCAGATTATTTCTACGGAGCCGGAAGTCGACTCCGCCATCATACCGAAATATCATAAAGTTACGATCCAGCAGTGCGTCGACGCCATTGAAACGGTTCACAAGGAGGACCGTAACTACTCTTCTTCGACCATGCTTGTTTCAAAAGAGCTGTATGAAGAGTTCAAAAAGGAGATATATCATTTCCGCAAGCGGCTCCTGGATATGGCAAAGAATTGCAGAAATCCGGAGCTGGTCTGTTTTACAGGGTTTCAGCTTCTGCCGCGATCAAAAGTGATTCCGGCCGATAACGGATCAGACAATTCCAGGCTGGGGGTTGAACCGGATGAAAAAGCGTAATCTATTATATACGGCATTCGTATGCGGCGCCCTGTGCCTGTTTCGGTGCACCTTTAATCCTGTTGCGGACGGGAGCGGGTCCGATGTCGGCAATGGCAATGTTATCGGTTTCGTCTATACTCCCGACGGCAAGCCATCTTCAAATACACAGGTCAGATTGGTGCCCGATACCTATAATCCGGGAAACGACGCCCCGCTGCCCGACTCTCTGATCGATACGACCAATGGGCTGGGCATGTACACATTCGCCATTGCCGTAAAAGGTGCATACAATGTAGAGGCTGTGCATCTGCAGACCAGGGCGCGGCTTTTATTAAAAGGGGTGACGGTACAAAGCAGCGCGGATACGGTTATCGTCCCCTTCGGCATCATCAGGCAGCCGGGTGCGGTAAAGATATTTCTGCCGGATACAACCGACACCGCGGACGGATATGTGTTCGTTCTTGGAACCACGGTGTTCAAGAAGCTGTCGCATGCCTTGTCCATCAGCAGCAGCAGGTATCCCATAACGCTTGATTCGGTGCCCGAGGCAACCATAAACGGCATTCTTTTCGGCAGGTTGAACAATCCTCAAAATCCCATAACCCTCACCGACACGCTGACGGTGCTCTCCAGTAAGATCACGGAAATAGACGGATTTGTATTCTGGACCAACTATACCACGGCAAACAGTATGCTGCCCGGGAACAAGATAAGCGATATCTGCCGCGACGCATTCAACAGGGTATGGATTGCGACTGCCGAGGGCGGCGTTGCAGTGTATAACGGAACGGTCTGGGAAGTATATAACACCGGCAACTCTTCGCTGCCGTCGAATAACGTGCAGAAGATTAAATATCTCGCCAACAACACGCTCTGGTTTGCAACTGACGGCGGCGTTGCAGCGTATAATGGAACCCAGTGGATCTCGTATACAACAGCCAATTCAGGCATACCGACAAACCGTATCCTGGATGTGGACGAGGACAGCAAGGGAAACAAATGGTTCGGCACAAGAGATACCGGGCTGGTCATGTTTGATGGTACGACCTGGACTGTCCTCGACAGCGCGACCTCCAAGGTGCCCCATAATACTGTTGTTGCGGTACAAGTAACCGCGGACGATACGGTTTGGTGCGCCACACCCAATGGCGTGCTGGCATTCAAAGACAGCTACTTTCATTTTATGAATTCAAGCAATTCCGGCCTTCTTTCAAACGATATTTACTGCATGCTCATAGAGACCAACGGCAAGCGATGGTTCGGCCGGCAGGGAGGCGTCTCGCTGTATAATCAGGTGGACAGTACCTGGACGCATTATAATGTAAGCACCACTTTTATTTTCAGGGATTCTGTTTTTACTATTGCTAAAGATACAAAAGGTGTCGTATGGTTCGGTACGACGCTGGGCATAACAACCTATGATGGTGTCTCGTGGTTTGATTACAGCGGTTCGCGTTACCCGATGCTGGATAACAGAGGCGTGCAGGCGATCTGTTTCGACATTCTCGGGAGTACGTGGATCGGAACGTCAAAAAACGGCATAGTGGCTTTTCGGCTCGCGAAGAAATGATATCCCCCACCCCGGCCCTCCCCCGGTAACGGTGGAGGGAGAATAAACGGTGTGGCGGAAAAAATAAAAAGCTACAGAGATAAAATATCTAAATTCCGTACGGCGGCAACCAGAAGGAATATGATATCTCAGAGCCCTATAGCCTTTGTATTAAAAATAATATCCTGAAAAGGAAAACGGATGTTAATTAAAGGTTTTTCAAAATGAAAAAAAATCCTCGCCTTGACCCTACCTCCTCTCCCTCTCTTTTTCTATGCTCGGCCCCTCCCTGCGTAGAAAAAGGGAAAATTGGGAATATCAGGTGAGGATTTTTTTCTATTACCACCGGTTTTAGTATAGCAAAACAACCCTATATTATTAAGGAGGAGTTAATGCGTATCTTTACCGCTCTGTTTTTCACCATCATTTCCATATCATCATTACACGCAAAAATCACTCCGGAACTTGAAGATCAAATTTTTAAAGCGTCTCCCAACGAGATGATCTCCTGCATTGTTGTCATGAAAACCACGTATCCCTTCGAGGATATGCGAAGCGAGTCGGTTAAGACCAGGATACACGCATACAGAAGTATTGCATGGGAAAGCCAGCAGCCGCTTATTAACTGGTTATCTGCACGTTCCTCAGATGCGCAGGTACACAAACAGTTCTGGGTTCTCAACGGTTTTTATCTGAAGGCAAAGCCGCAGGTAATTCTTGAGATAGCAAAACGCGGGGATGTAGGAACGATTTTTCATAATGCGGAGGTGAAAATTATCCCCGTATCTTCGTCGACAGCACAGCAGATGTCGCGGGCTGTTGAGTGGGGCGTGTTGAAGATACAAGCTGATAAGTGCTGGGACGAAGGGTATACGGGCGAAGGAGTCATTATCGGTATCGTGGATACGGGTGTGGATTATAAGCATCCGGCTCTGCAGGGCAAGTGGTCGGGGCACTGGTTCGTTGCCAGCGGCCTGCCGCAACAGACCACTCCCTACGACGACAACAAACACGGCACCCATTGTATGGGCACCATGGTCGGCGGCGACGGCCGCGGCTCTTTTGAAAACGATATCGGTATTGCGCCCGGCGCGAAATTTGCAGCTGCCAAAGGGCTCAATGGCGGCGGTTCCGGATCGAGCAATCAGCTTATCGAATGTCTCCAGTTCATGGCTGATTTAAAGGATACGGTTGATATAAAGGCGGTGTCGAACTCCTGGGGAAGCAGCAAGGGCGGGGAACAGGCATTCTGGGATGTGTTCAAGACGCTTCTGTCGATAGGCATTGTCCCGTTAGCGGCAAACGGAAATAACGGCTCGCAGGGGGCCGGCTCTGTTGCCTCTCCGGGCGATTATCCCCATGTTATCGGCGTTGGCGCCACGGATATCGACGATAAGATAGCGAGCTTTTCTTCACTCGGCCCGACCGTACAGACGTCTCCCTGGGATGACAAGGCAAACTGGCTGCGTGACGACTGGAACTATATCAAGCCGAATATTTCGGCGCCGGGTGTTAATATCCGCTCCTCCACGCCCAACGGCGAGTACGGCCCTCTGAACGGAACGTCCATGGCGACACCGCACGTGTGCGGCGCCGTAGCGCTGCTGTTCCAGAAAAACGTCAACCTGACTCCGACAATGGTGTACAACCTGCTGCTTGATAACGTGGACAAACCTTCCGCGGGCGGCACCTATCCCAACAACACCTTCGGCTGGGGCAGGCTGAACATTTATAAAGCGTTGCAGGCCACCCCGACCATGAACCAGCCCTGGGTCTATGTCACCGAAAAAAAGATGGATAAACTGGAGCCGGGAAAGAGCGTGGACCTTGTGGTAACGGTTAAAAACCTGGGCGGCGCAAACGCCGATAAAACAACGGCAAACTTTTTCTCGATGGATAATTACGTGACATTAAAGAACATATCGTATGCATACGGGAATTTGCAGCCAAAACAGGCTGCATCCAACACCGGCAGCCCCGTGAATGTTGCCGCGCACGCAACGACACCGCAGGGGCATACGGCGATGCTTGGTATTATCCTGCATGCCGACGGCGTGCACGATTCGCTTGATTTCGACGATACGATTACCTTTGCCGTTACCGTTGGAGAGTCGCCCGCGCCGCAGAAAATTTTTAACGAGGATTTCGAATACAGCGGCGGGGTGGACAGCTTCTCTATCATCTGGGAAAAAAGCGGCAACTGGAATCGGGTGGACAATGTAGCGCAATCGCCGACGCATTCACTTTACAGTGGCGCCATAATAGACGGCAAGGTTTATTGCACCATGAAAACCGGGGTCGATCTGTCCAGTTTTAAAAAGGTGTACTTGTCTCACTATACAAAATATAATTTTGACAACCCTTTCTGGTGTTCGGCGCTGGTCGAGATATCTTCCGACGGCGGGAGCAAATGGAATGCCGTGTGGAATTCGCCCAGAAACTCCTTCGTCGACAGCATACCCTGGACACAGCAGATGAGTGATATCTCGCCGTATATGAGCAACAACGTCAAATTCCGCGTTAACCTGGAATCAAAGTCATTCTTCCAGAAATATAACCACTGGTATATCGATGACATCGAGATATTCGTCGACACGGACAACGAGCCGCCCTATTTCGCGAACACGACATTATGGCACGAAACCAATCTCACCGGCCCGTTTGCCGTGCAATCAACCATTACCGACGCAAGCGGGATAAAAGAGGCGGGACTCTATTATCGCGTCAACTCCGGATCGTGGCAGAAGCTTGCTTTGAACTCTTCCGGCTCCGATCAGTATCAGGCGTCTATTCCCGCCCAGACAGGCACCGGTACGATCAGTTATTATCTTGAAGCGACCGACACCTGGTTTCTTACTGCGGCCAACAAGGGAACATTCCCGATCGGCGCGGGGCAAAGCGCCGGATATCACTCGTTTGTATACGGCTCAACCGGCATCGTGAATAACCCGCAGGCAGTCAGATTCGATATACGCAATGCAAATCAGGTCAACGGGCTTGTATCCATAGGATTCCGCGTGCCGGATCAGATGCAGGTGAAGCTTTCGTGCTTCGATGTGATGGGCCGTGAGGTAGCGACACTTCTTGATTCCAAGGTGAAAAAGGGCGATCATCGCATCGTGTGGAACAGAAAGGATCATCAAACCGGCGGAACCGCCGCGGGCGTCTATTTCATACGTTTTTCCGCGGAACCGCTTACATCATCCGCCGCCGTGAAATCATTCAGGAAAATCGAAAGGATTATGCTGATACAATAAAGCGTCATATTCGCCGGTGTTAAACACCGTTATTGAAGATGTGTTTTTGCTTATAGAGGGGGGCGGGTGAATTTAAAAAGTGTGAATCTGGAGACTACTTTTTAAGGTAACCCGCCCATTATGGGAAGCCCTTCCCCTGCCACCAGGGGAAGGGTGTTATTAGAAGAGAATTTTAAGAGATGCGGCGCCTTCTAACGTACACGCCGCCGTTATTCTCAAATAGATTTTACCTGCGTAATAAATCGAACCGTATCTAAAACAAAGAGCACGGTCTGTTTGTTACGCTAGCTGCTGATACACAACCAATATTACACTCGGTAAGAAGGGAGAGAAGATGCACAAAACCGTTTTTATTGAATGGAGGAAACGGAGCACAGGATTAATGCTTGTTTCCTTTGCTGTTTATATGCTCGTACAGGCGCCGGTTTCAGCCGTGGAGGTCTGCAAATTCTCCTATAAAGGGCAACCGGAGAAATACAACAACGACACGATGGTCGTGCCTGACGAGATGGTTGCCATGTCTGAGTACCTCTATGTTCCAGGCACAACGAATATGTCGAACGATACGCTGTACCAGCCGTCGATCATGTTTATTATTGACCACTCCGGGAGCATGGTGGGCTCTAACGGCGCAGACCCGGAGGCTGCCCGGTTCAAGGTACCTTCAACCCTGCTTGACACGTTAATGAAAAAATGTCCGCTTGCAGAGGTCGGGGTTCTGATTTTTGCCGGGAAACTCGAGTATTGGCGCGGTACCGATCCACCAGCGGATCCTTTGACTGATGACGATCCGTATAATACGGCGTGTCCTGGAGAGGCTGGCGGATATTGTCCTTTATACCAGCTGAACAAAACCTATCAGGGTAAAACAGGATATCAAATTATTAAATCATATCTTGCTTTGAACGGCGACTATCCTGCCTATAAAAGCAATTGGAACTTAATCGGAACAAATATTAACTGCGGTATGAATGCTTCAAAGCATGCTTTCACAAATACGCAGCGTGCAAAGGACCGTCATTTTAACATCTTTTTTTCGGACGGCGGCGCCAATGCTCCCACTACTAATCCAACCGCTTATGTTGCAGGCACCACTGTAGCAACAACATTCACAGTCTATTTTGAGACTTCGACAAGCCCGGTTCCCCAGCAGCTATTTGATTTCACTAATAATGTTAAAAAAAACGGATACTCGGCAAACAACCCCAAAACCGATATCTGGTCTATTAAAAATGTCGGGTACGATACGTTGTTGAGCTTTGTGATGAAGAATGTCTTAAACAATATTCTGAAAGAGGGATATATCATCCCGTTCCAGATGTCGGTGAATGGAGGGACGATCATCAACAACTGGACTAATGATTCCACCGGGTTCCTGTTTCCCCAGCTCTTCCCGCTGATGGGCAGGAACACCGACTTTTCGTTCACGCTCAAATATCATACACAGCGCATCTATGTGAACCAGCAGACCGGGAAGATCGACACTATCACCAAAGACACGACGCATACCGTTGCGTTCGACGTCGAGATCGACCCGAACCAGGGAGCGTTGCCGGATTCGCTCTGGGACGTCAAGTGCTGGGATCGTACGCTGGCCTTCTATTTCAACAACGCGCCCGTGACCACAATAGAGCAGACCATGAGTCCGCTCCAGCTCCGGTTCAATTATACGCCAGGAGCAGCAAATTATAACTATTCCAAAGCAACAATAGAGATTTCAAACACATCGGCAACAGGCCGCGATCGCGAGACCATAACCCTGACCAAGAGCGGCAACACCTTCACCGGCACATTCCCCCGTGTATTGATTGCGGATGGTGCTGCGCCTGCGGTGGGCGATGGTACGTTGCAGCACTACCGAAACGATAACCTCACCGCGGTTTTTCGCAACAATGAAACGCCGAAGCTGCCGCTGGACACGCTGAAGATACAGGCGGGATTTTCCTTCGCCGGTGCGATTAACCTGGTCAGGGGCTTCTATTTCGATAAGAATGCCGAAGGGTATGTGGACAGCATCTTTGTCGAGGCGACAACCGACATTCCGGGCGGCCTGACAAATGCGCATGTGCAGGAGATTGTGGATAAGGCGCTGACGCTGCCCTCGTTTCGGGGATTTACGGTCAACAGCCGCGGTCTGGCAACTGGTGGCTTTTTCATTAAAGTAACGGAAAACAACGCTCATACGCCGGTAACCTATATAACCGCTGATGACAAGCTGGTTACCACGCAGACCATACTGACAACCGGCGGCGAAGTGAAAGCCGGCGCCTGGCCTGTGTATGACCGTGTAGCGCCGATCATCCACTGGGCGCCCCGAAGCGCGTTGTTGCGGGATTACAAGGTGGCCTCGAAGTCTGATACGCTCGGGGTCAAGTTCTCGGAGCCGGTAAAAGCAGTTTCGTCCAACGAACCGTTCTATTTCCTCAGTCGCGCCAATAACGCCAACTATGTTGTTACCTTGAGCGCAGCAGGCCACCCGCAGCCGGACAGCCTGGTGTTCCATGTGGCCTCGGTTGCCGGGACAATGCAGGACGGCGACTCGCTCTGGATTCACGAAACGAACCGCATTGCAGACGACACAGCAGGCAATTTCCAGAACAATACGGCTAATATAAAACGCAGGCTGTACGTTGATGTGCTCTATGGCCCGATAACCATCGAGTGCGGGTATTATTATGATAACAATGCAGACGGTTATGTGGACAGCATCTATGTGAAAGCTGCAACGGAGATCGAGGGCGGACTGACCAACGCGCATGTTGCCGAGATAGTCCAGAAAGCGATAACCCTGCCTGCGTTCAGAAGCTTTTCCGTTAACAGCAGTGGCGTTGTTACCGGCGGTTTCTTCATCAGAGTAACGGAAGATAAGGGACATAACCCGTATACCTATATCACCAATGACGACAAGCTGATTGTTATTACCTATACATTGTCCATGGGTGGCGAGGTTTCCGGAGGCACGTTGCCCATGTACGACCGGGTCGCGCCGCTTATTCATTGGGAAGCAAAAGCTGCGTACCTGATCGACTATATGGACCCGGCAAAAACTGATACGCTTTTTATTAAATTCTCCGAGCCGGTAAACCGGGTGACTTCAACGGAGCCGTTCTATTTTCTTGATCTGGATAATCATGCGAACTACACCGTTAATCTGGCAGACGCAGGCCAGCCCGAAGCGGCAAAAATGGTATTCCGGGTAACGTCGTTCAGCGATGTCGATTATATGGAGGATGGCGATACGGTGTGGATAAAAGAGATAGACCGGGTGTGCGACGATCAGGGTAATTTCCAGAACAACAATGCGAATACACGTCGCCGGCTCTATGTGAAGCGCATCGCGCTGCCGTATGAGTTGATACCGCAGGCAGTGTCACCGGTGTCGTATCAGAGCATCACCGCCTACCGTGTACCGGCGGAGATAACTGCGGTTATAGGCAGCGAGCTGCCCAACCTGAACCTGCAGAAAAATCCAGCCGGCGAGTATTGCGGCATGATAATCATGGTTGTGCCTGATCCGGAGGATATCGGAAAGTTTATACCCGACCTTGCGGTGAAGGGCACGATGACCATACTTGACGCGGTAGGCAATACGCTGGTGCTCAAGCAGCCGCTCTCATTCTGGGATCAGCGCAAGAGCCTGGTGACAGTGTGGAACCTGAAGAATCGTAACGGCAGGGTTGTGGGGCCGGGCATGTATGTGTGTTTGTTTGAGATTGAGGACATAACCGAAACGCTCGGTTATCAGAACAATCCGCAGAAGCAGGTTAAAAAAATCACTATCGGGGTAAAGTAATGAGAAACCGTATGTAATGATATTTCTTCGTCCTCGTTCTCGTCCTCGTCCTTCGTCCTCGAAAAAAGAATAATAAAATCGAGGACGAGGACGAGAACGAAGGACGAGGACGATTGAACAATGGCAATACCTGTCGAATATATACAAAGGAGAATTATCATGAAAAAAAATCACATCAACAAAATCATATATCTAACAGCGGTTATGCTAGTGTTTACCGGGATCGGCGCAGCTCTTTTCGCCGACGGCCTGCCGGGCGAACACTACGTCACCCAGCGCTGGCGCGACGCTCTTGCCGGCCACTCGCCCTCCCTCAACCCGGCTTTCATGACCGAGGAAAACTACCTTGCTTTCAGAATGGCGGTCAGCCCGACGCTCGATAACACTTTTCTGCTGATGGAACTGGGAACCATTATACCCATTGGCCTGTATCACTCACTCGGATTCAGCTATGTGGGCTTGAATACCAACGAAGATGTCAATTATTCCTACTTCGACTATAACCAGAACAAGATCATTGTCACCGATCAGATGGTCAACGACAACCAGAACCTGTTTATCGCATCATACGCCATCAATCCCTGGAACAGGTTGAGCCTTGGCGCAAACCTGAACATGTACCACAAGGCGAATTTCGACTCCGCGGTTATAGGCATGAGCTTTGATTTTGCATTGAGCTATCGCCTGTTCCGGCATGAGGTTTTAGGCGATCATGTTCTGGGGGTTAATGTTCAGAATCTGCTCTCCCCTGATTTCGGATTCAAGCAATGGACGAACGAAGCGTCGAACCTCAAGATATCGTGGATGGGAAAGATATGGGAGAGCCGTATTGAGGTGGGCGCTGATCTGGATATCAAGGATGTTCTGTCGCAGGGTAAGGACTTTGCCCAGAGCGCAGTTGAAGGAGGCTCGCCGAAAAAAATAGAGTATGATTTTAACTCACGGCTGGGGCTCTGGCTGTTCAATATTATAAACCTGCGCTTTCAGTTCGGGTCGAATTACTGGGGAGTGTGTCCCGGCATCAATGTCCCGACCATCAATAACGGCCGCGACCTGCAGATGGCATATCAGTATATGTCGATTGTCGACGATATCAATCTTACCTCATCGCATACTTTTTATGTGAGAGCAGACCTGGGCAAGCACCGCGAAGAGATATACGCTCGCAGGATGGCCAAAGTCGCCAGCCTTGGCCCGAGCATCCTGTATAATAAGGCACGAACCCTGTATGCTGAAGGCAAATACTGGGATGCGTTTTTTGTGTTCAGCAGACTGCTGAACGAATACCCCGATTTCTTCAAAAATGACTGGGTGCAGCTTCACATGGGTCTGTGCCAGGAAAATATGGAAATGCGGGAGTTTGCGGTTGAAAACTACAACGAGTTGAAAAAGGCATTTCCGCGAAGCGAAGTGATTAACTATGCAGACCTCGGGATACTGCGTATCAACTATCGCGACAACAACAGTAATGGCGTATTGAGCCAGTTCACAAAGATAAACAGCTCCACAGCACCGGACTCGGTCAAGTATCATGCCTATTATTATATGGGCATGCAGTATATCAGAGACGGCAGGTATCCGAATGCGGTTCAGCTCTTAAGCAAGGTTCCGGAAGACCATCCGGAGTATGTATTTGCCCAGTTTTCGCTCGCAGTAGCGTATGCTTCAAGCAACAGCTCCGCAAATGTTGTGAGCGCATTGAATAATGTCATGCAGGCAACAGCAAAGACAAAGGAGCAGACGGAGATTATCAACCGGGCCATGATTCTTCTGGGCTATATATTGTATGATGGCATTGCCGGAGTGGAAAAGTCATTGTCACAGGCGGTAGCTGCGCTTAAAAAAATTCCTGCAACCAGTTACTATTACGAGGACGCACAAATCGGCATAGCCTGGGTTGCTTTGAAAGCCCAGCAATGGGCAGATTGTATGCTTGCATGCGATCAGATTTTAAAGATGAGCAAAAAATCAGCGCTTAAAAGCGAGGCAATGCTCCTGAAAGGATACAGCCTCATGGTTAATAAACGATATCAGGAGGCTGCGGATATTCTGACGCTTGCCGATGAGCAGATAAACAAACTTGACATACCAGCAGAGAAGGATAAGGTGGCGCAAACGGAGCAGTATATGAATAACCGGGGCGCCTATTTTGAAATAGCCTCGTTAATGAATGAATATGCAAGTTCAGGTTTATCAGTGTATACGACGAAGAAGATAGACAGCCTGCATGTGCCGCAGATGCAGGTTGAGGGGAAGGTGCGTGGGTATCAGAAGTATCTGGACGAGTATCAGCGCCAGACATTCTTCGCGCGTCCGGTTGAAAAGCTGCGCAGCGACATAGAATACGCTTTGGCGAAAGCGACAAAGATGGCTGGCGAAGCCGGGTCCATCAAGATCAAAGATAACGCAACAGAGAAGATCGATAAAATTGAAGATGAAATCAAGAAATATGAGGAAGAATTGAAGAAGATGAAGTAGGGGAATTTTAGATTTCAGATTTTTTATAGAGAAGGGGAATACTTTATAGCTTAAAAAAGGTTAAAAAACAATCATTTAAGATCTGTAGGGACGGAATAGCTATAGCATGGATTATATATAACATTTATTTCCTTATTCCAAATCTTAAATCTTAAATCTTAAATCCTAAACATATAGAGGGGGCTTTTGATGAATAGGACCAATTGTATTACATTGTTAAGCGCATGTACGCTTGCAGCATGTATGTTATTGCAGAGCACTGCGTCTGCCGTCGAGGTTGCCAAATTCGCCTACCGGGGACAACCCGAGAAGTACAATAACGGCGTCATTACCGTTCCCACCGGAACCGTTGCCATGTCCAATTACCTGTATGTGGGATCGCCAAAGGATACGATTTTCGATACGATCCACCAGCCTTCGATCATGTTTGTTATAGACCATTCGGGCAGCATGTACCAGCAGAGCGGTGTAGATGTATGGGGAAACAGGTTCAGGGTGACCCATGATCTGATCGACACCATCTATAAGCATTCGCCCTATGCTGAGGTCGGCGTCGCCGTGTTTAACCGGCATCTCTATTATGACGACCGGGAAAACAGTCTCTTTGAAACCATTACCCAGGATACGTCGGTCGCTGCATATATACCGCTGCTGCAACTGAATAAAATCTATAACGGGAAAAAGGGATATGAGATAATCAAGCATTATCTTGAAACCGACACGCTGCGGGATACTACCGGCATGTCTGTTATTAACGGCGACACTACCTGGACAATCCAGAAAGCAATAGGTTTGAAGTACCACTCTGCCTGGTACAAAGACGGCGCGACAAATATCAACGCCGGAATTTATGCGGTAAAAAAAGCGATGCTGTCCGCTCAATACGCAAAGGAGAACCATTTCATGGTGTTCCTTTCGGACGGGGAGGCTTCAGCCGGAAATCCGCAGGATCAATATGTCCAGGAGGCTAAAACGGGAGTTCCTACCTCCTTTACCGTGTATTTTATCAAGCCGGGAGCCCAGGCGCCGCAGACCCTGATCGATATGACCAATAACGTTAAAAACAGCGCGTATTCGGCCACAAACCCCAAGAGCAACCTGTGGGAGTACCAGAACACAAGTCATGAAGCGCTGATGAAATTTTTAATGGAGAACGTCGTCAAGGAGATACTGAAAAAGTCGACGTTTAATCCGACAAAACTGATAGTGAACGGCATAGAGGTTATCAACTGGGACACCACCGGATTCACCTTCGGCAAACTTTTCCCGCTTATCGGCCCGAAAACCGATTTTCTCTTTACTATTAAATATCACGTCATTAAGGACACCCTGAATCAGATAACCGGGCATCTGGACACCATCCAGTACGACACCACGGTATACGTCGATTTTGACGTTCTGGTCGATCCGAACCAGGGCCCGCTTCCCGACTCCCTGTTCGACGTGAAACCCTGGAACCGCGACCTTGGGTTTTATTTCAACAATACCCTGGTTCCTGTTATCCGGGAGACCATGAACCCGCTGCAAATACGGTTTGATTACAACGCCGGCGTGGCAAAGTATGATTATACGAAAGCCAATGTCGAAATCTACACGGTTTCAGGCAGCGTGAAGGATAGAGAAACTTTTGCATTGACAAAGAACGGCACGACCTTTTCCGCAAGTTTTCAGAACAAGGTCGTTGAAACCACGAACCCGATACCGGGCGACGGTATACTCCAGCACTATCTTTTAGACACCATTGTTGCGGTGTTCAGAAACAACGAAGACCCGAAGCTCCCCCTTGATACGCTCATGATACGGGTTCCGTCGAGCTTCAGCGGCTTGGTGCAGTCAAAGAGCGCCTATTACTTTGATAATACGGCAGACGGGTATGTGGACAGCATTTTCATTGAAATGACCACGGATATCGTTGGCGGGATAACCAATGACCAGGCACAGGAGATCGTTACCAAAGCCCTGAAGCTGCCGGACTACAGAAAATTCACGATAAACAGCTCCGGTGTACTATCAAATAATATCTATCTGAAGGTTACGGAAGATAAAGCTCACACGCCGGTTACGTATGTAACACCGGATGACAAACTGATTGTTTCTGAACTTTTTCTGACTGCCGGAGGAAAGGTAGAAGCAAACACGCTCTCAATCATAGACAAGGTCGCCCCCATAATCCACTGGAATCCGAAGAGCGCGTTGTTGCGGGATTACAAAATAGCCTCGAAATCTGATACGCTTGGGGTCAAATTCTCGGAGCCGGTAAAAGCAGTTTCGTCCAATGAGCCGTTCTATTTCCTCAATCGCGCCAATAATACCAACTATGTTGTTACATTGAGCGCAGCAGGCCACCCGCAGCCGGACAGCCTGGTATTTCATGTGGCGTCGGTTGCCGGGACGATGCAGGACGGCGACTCGCTCTGGATTCATGAAACGAACCGGATTGCAGATGACACTGCGGGCAATTTCCAGAACAATACGCTCAATATAAAACGCAGGTTATACGTTGATGTGCTCTATGGCCCGATAACCATTGAGTGCGGGTATTATTATGACAATAACGCGGATGGATATGTGGACAGCATCTACGTAAAAGCCACAACGGAGATTGAGGGCGGACTGACCGACGCCCGCGTGCAGGAGATTGTGCAAAAAGCGATTACCCTGCCTGCGTTCCGGGGTTTTACGGTCAACAGCAGCGGTGTTGCTTCCGGAGGATTCTTTATAAAAGTAACCGAAAACAGGAGCCATAATCCATTCACGTATATCACCAATGATGACAAGCTGATTGTTTCAACCTATACATTGTCCATGGGCGGCGAGGTTTCCGGAGGCACGTTGCCGATGTACGACCGGGTCGCCCCGCTAATCCATTGGGAAGTAAAAGCTGCATACCTAGTGGACTATATGGATCCAGTAAAAGCTGATACGCTGTTCATCAAATTCTCCGAGCCGGTAAAACGGGTAACCTCGAATGAGCCGTTCTATTTCCTGGATCAGGAAAGCAATACAAACTACACGGTTAATCTTGCGGATGCAGGTCAGCCGGCAACAGGTACAATGGCGTTTAATGTGACACTGGTGAGCGATGTTGATTATATGGAGGACGGCGATTCAGTGTGGATAAAAGAGGCCGACCGGGTATGTGATGCGGAGGGTAACAATCAGAACAGCAACCTGAATACCCGGCGCAGGCTGTATGTGAAGCGCATCGTGCTTCCGTATACGTACATACCTCAGGCAGTCTCGCCGGTATCATATCAGAGCATCACCGTCAACCGTGTACCCGCTGAGATAGCCGGGGTACTGGGCAGTGAATTACCCAGCCTGAATCTTCAGAAAAACCAGGCCGGCGAGTATTGCGGCATGATCATCATGGTTGTGCCAGATCCCGAAAATATCGGCCAGTTCATCGCCGACCTTGCAGTGAAGGGTACGATGACCATACTTGACGCGGTGGGCAATACGCTGGTGCAGAAACAGCCATTATCATTCTGGGATCAGCGCAAGAGCCTGGTGACGGTGTGGAACCTGAAGAACCGCAATGGCAGGGTGGTCGGGCCGGGGATGTATGTGTGTCTGTTTGAGATTGAGGATGTGACCGAATCGCTGGGGTATCAGAGCAGGCCGGAGAAACAGGTCAAGAAGATTACTATTGGAGTGAAATAGATATAGATATTGGAGGTGTATCCGTGCTTATTAGAAGATGCATTGCGTTGTTAGCATTGTTTTCATACTCGCTGTCTGTGCTGGCTGTTGAGCCGTGCGCTGTTTTAGCCCTCAAGAAAGCTAAAAAACAAGATCAATCGAAGCGGGTAGTTGTCTTTGAACATTTTGACAGCATTACCTGAACAACCTGTGATCCGCCGGCGGCGGCCTTGAATATGCTGAAACAGGAAGAGGGAGACGAACTTTGCCTTGTGACATACCAGATCGGGAATTCACTGACTACCCAAGAGCATAGTGACCGGACGAAAGGTTATTACAACGAAATCAATAAACCCCGCTTTTATGTAGACGGGAGTATAAGTTCAACAAACTATCCCACCTACGATCAACTGAAAAGCGCTTATGAAAGCAGACAGGCGGTTCCAAGCCCTGCCACTATTGTGATGGTGTCCAGTTGTCCTCAATCACAGGGCTCTGTTGATATTACCATTACCAATACCTCGAGCAGTGAAATAATTGCGACCCTGCAGGTGTGCCTCACTGAACATATATATGTTACCGGGATGAGCGGGCAGGAAAGGGAGACATGGACTGTGCGAGATATGCTTCCCGATGCAAAAGGAGAATCCATAACCATAGCCGCCGGAGCGAGTGTGACTAAAAAAAGGAGTTTTACTGTGGCATCCGGCTGGAAGAAAAATGAATGTAAATTAGCGGCCTTTATTCAAGGTGCTGACAAGGAAATTCTGCAGGGTTGTACAGCAGAACTTAATCAGGTCGTATCTATTCAAACCAGTAATACTACAAACATAGATACGATAATGCTTACATACATTTCTGGGTCATATATGGTATATGTGCCTTTTAAAGGGAAATGTATCGTTTCTATTTTAGATATTCAGGGAAGAGTAATACAGAGCAGCTTGGTGGGAAATGGCGGGCAGTTGTATCAAATAGGAGCGTCACTTCCCAATGGTATATATATTATCAGGGCAGAATCGCATGACAGAGAGTTGAACAGAAAATTTTGGGTTGTAAGGTAACAAAACGGGATGTGTAATTTGCCTGGAAATGTAAGGGTATTAAAAACGATTCTTTTCATAGAATCATTATCCACAATTCCGAAAAACCCACATTTTCCGAATAATATTTGGAAGATAAGAATCTCGTAATAATCGTTAAATAGTATTCTTTTATTACCCGTTTCTAATTTATATTTTGTATTTTAAAGCCATTATTGCACAAGTGGTCGTACGCAGGTGGTATACGCTCTTTAAAAATATAAACGAGGGGGTCATTATATTTTTATAATAACCGTATAATTTTATATGTATTATGCAGGGAAAGATATGGGAAACGGCGAAATACTCTATTCAATGGTTAATGATACCTGTGTTATCAAGATGAACGGGAATGTCGGATTTAAAATCAGCCCTGCCTTCGACCGGTTCCTTGATAAATTAATTAAAGATTCGAATGTTGATAAGTTTGTCGTTGATCTGACGGATGCAACCCATATTGACAGCACCAACCTCGGCCTGCTTGTAAAACTCTATAAAACTTCCCGCGTTAAAGCAACCACGCCAACCCTTATCTCGACGCAGGATCATATAAAAAATCTGCTGCTCAGTATCGGGCTTGATCAACTGTTTACCATCGTCGATACGAATGACCATACGCAGCCGGATCTTCAAAATATTCCGGACATGGAAGATGCAGGAGAAAAAGTTGCGAAGGTAATGCTCAAGGCTCACCGGGAGCTTGCGCAGATGAGCGCGACCAATAAGGAGCTGTTTCAGGATGTCGTGAAATACCTGGAAGGGAATATACGCCACGAAAAATCGTTTGAAATAAAATTTTGAAATAAATTGGGGAGGTATCGTCTACATATAACCTCACATAATTTAAAGGAGAGGAGAGCCTTTATGCGTTTAACAAAAATTTTCAGTGTTTCTTTGATGTGTTCGTTGTTTCTTTTATCGGTGCTTGGTGTAGCTGGCCAGAACGGCCCGGCGGTTGCGTCAAATGCAAGAATTCTTTCGTATGCAACCGAAACGGACAATGGTATGGTCAGAGCGGATACGCTTTGGAACAATAATTTTATTGATACGATTGGTATGGGATTAACAGCTACGACACTGTTAGCAAATGATGACACAATTGGAGGAAAGTCGTGTAGAGTTGCAGATGATTTTACCGTTCCGGTAGGTGAGACTTGGACTATTGATAAGATTACAGCATTTTTATTCCGCTATAAAAAGGCCCCAGATTCCTGTAGGTTTTTTATTTATGCAGATAATTCAGGGCTGCCTGACGAAGCCAACATAAAGAAAACCTTTGCCATTAAAGTAGCTATGCCGCAGAATTTGTATTTATATGCTGTTAGTGCAACAGTGACAAATCAAAATATTGTGTTAACTGAAGGAAATTACTGGTTGAGCGTTCAGGGTGAATATAAGACAGGCACAATGGCGAAAGACACATTTTTAACACTTTGGTGGTGTAAAGATACTTTAGACGGAGACAATCCGGCACATTGCATGGATAGTATCGGAGCTCATTATGTTCAATATCCCACACCTTGGCTGCCAATCTATTTCCCGGATCAGATAAATCCCTATAATTCGGTAAAATTCCATATAATAGGAACCAAAGCAGTGGCAATTAATACCAACAATAAGCCGAATTCCTTTGCCGCCGCATATGCGTTTCCCAATCCTGCTTCAAATAACATCACATTCCAGTTGAACAATCCTGCGGTGAGGTATATTCAGATTTATGATATGAAAGGAAAACTGCTCCAGTACGTGTCTGCAAAGACAGCAAAGAAAAAAGTTTATCTCGGAGCGCTTTCCAACGGGGTTTATATGTATCAACTTCTGGATGCTTCAAAAAAGAGCCTAGACAGAGGGAGGTTCTCGGTTTCGAAGTAGAAAGTATTCCATGTAAGAGTTAATCTGCGAATAAAAGGGTGGCAGTAGCTTGTTTCGCTTATGCCACCCTTTGTTATTGCAAAAATATATCTTTTTCACGCCGAGCCTAATCACGTATCAGACGCACAGAAAAACCAATACTTTTTTTAAGTGTTGAACTCGCGTCCAAGCTTTCATTACTGTAGTTAAGAGAACGTTGAAAATCATTCAGATCGCCACTCTCAATAGCGCTCCACCAATTACAATGACTGCGTAATAAATTAAAGGTGCCAGTGTCATAACGATTTCCGCTTGGAAATGCAGAAAAGCCAGATTGGTTGTTGGTGTTTAAATCATCACCAATAGCACCCGGTTTTGCTATTATTGCCCAATCTGTTTTCGAAGCCAAAGATTTTGCTATCTTATTATCTGTTGTAGTTCCATCCCAATTATACCCATTAGTTATTAAATAATTCTCCAATACATTCCAATCGTTTTGAGAAGGAATATGCCAGCCAGAAATAGCAAGTTTACCTGTATTTATCACATACCAGTTATACAATGCTCCGAACTTATCTTTGTTAGCAATATTGTTGCTATGCCAGCAATAACCCGGACTTGTCAGGTTTGACCATTCTGTATTATCCGTTACCAAGGGAATGTCCGTACCATCATTATATTTTGTGGTTTTCAGGTTCTCAACCAACCATGTCTGTGTTCCAATGGTAACCTCCGTATATACATTGCCATCAGCGTCTTTTATAACCCATTTTGCGTACAGGGTATGATCGTTCGTGGTGTTTACAATACTGGTTGAAGTAATTTCAGTTCCAGTGCCGCCAGCGCCCGTCCACCAGCCGTCAAAAGTGTATGATGCCCGTGACGTTGTCGCAAGAGTTCCGTAGGCAGATCCGAATGTTACGGATTTTGTACCGGGGTTCGGCGCTGTTCCACCGTTTGCATTAAAGGTGACCGTATATGTATTACCGGTCCATTTCGCATACAACGTCACATCCGCCGAACCCATGACAAACGTCTCTCCCGGTGTTCTATCCGCACCGGTGCCTGCCGCATTCGTATTCCACTTGGAAAACGAATACCCGGTTTTCACCAGCGAACCAGTATTATCAAGCACGGTCACCACCGCCCCGTTTATGTATTTATTGTTGTCTACCGGCACTGTGCCGCCGGTGTTTGTGTTACCGTCATACGTTACTGTATAAACAGGCGTCCATTTTGCATACAGGGTTATATTCGAGCTTATCGGCGTAGTAAAAACAAAAGCGGTTGTCAGCGCCTGATCAGAATACCATCCTGCAAAAATATACCCGCTCTTTGTCGGGGGTGTCGGCTCTGTGGCTGTATTGTTGTAAACAACCTTCTGGCTGTCAACATAGCTCCCGCCGTTACTGTTGAATTTTACCGTATAGGTATTAATAGCCCATTTTGCATAAAGCGTCACGTTCGCAGAGCCCATCAAAAAAGTAACGCCTGCTGCATAGCTTGTACCGGTGCCGTCGGCTTTAGTGTTCCAGCCGTCAAAGGTGTGGCCGGTTTTTGACAGGTTGCCGGTATTGCCAAGCACGGTTACGGTTGCACCGGATTCGTAGTTGTTGGCGTCAGCCGGCACAGAACCGGAGGTATTGGTGTTGCCGTTGTACGTCACCGTATAGGTCGGGTTTGTCGTCCATCTGGCGTATAATGTTACATTGGCCGGGCCCATCGTAAAGGTATCGCCGCCCGAATAACTCGTGCCGGTGCCGTCGGC
>Ga0105099_10000095_pt1 | contig 53948 bp, 57 predicted proteins | sample PPLLak3cmMay2015_2_FD_79138 | JGI IMG/M metagenome (GOLD analysis project Ga0105099, IMG submission 79138) | Freshwater sediment microbial communities from Prairie Pothole Lake near Jamestown, North Dakota, USA - PPLs Lake P8 Core (1) Depth... | ecosystem: Environmental > Aquatic > Freshwater >... | reverse complement strand
TTTTGTAGAATACGAAGTTATCTGTCAACTCTCAGAAAACAAAACCTTGATATCATGGAATATCTTGGAAAATGTTTCAACCCTTACAGTGGTTTTGTAAACTTACTACCTGAATAGTTACTAAATATAAATGCTTATGTACCTTGCTCACACTTATTCGTACATAGACACAACTCCTTGTACTCAGTGGGTATATGCATCGACGGATTGCTGAAAAGAGCACTGGGGAGCCGGTTCGACCGTTCACCGTTTCAGAGATTGTGTGACCGATCCGCTCCAAAATTGTGTGAGCGAAGTACATAAGCATCTAAATATATTTTGCGTATGTATTATGTAGTAGAAGAAGTTGCAGTATATTTAAAAATAAGCGGGCCGGCAGTATCGTGGGCAATAAGAAGAGGCAAGGAATTGGTATCTAAAAAAGATGTTGATAAATTTATTAATTTACCTCCGGGGTAAAATCTTGGGTCGATAGCGCGAAACGCCGCTTCGTTCCAGTATTTTCGGAATATTTCGGTGTTCGGCGACCTCGTGTTTACCGATGATTCCGGTAATATCGTCCTCACTTCTTCCTGATGAATCGATGACAACGGGTTTCCGATGTGCATCGAAAAAAATCATGATGGCATCGGGGACTTGCAGTTCGCGACACAATTCCGTATTGTCATTCGTTGCGCTTTGAAAATCAGCGAATCTCATGTCCTTAATCGCATCAGCATACATTGCAAGTGGACGTGCAACGTGTGTGATGATTTCATGCATGAGTCCATCTTCGAATATCCTGAGTCGAATGTACGGGAATCCATCACCCAGAATTTCCGGCATCGTACCGCAGGCCGGCAGAACGATTTCAATGGCATTTTTTCGTGAACGATCAAGAAGAGATCGTTCTTCTTTTCCTATGCGAGTAGTTATTGTTTCTGCCATCTCAAGACCATTGACGCAAACCGTCGGAATGTCATCGAGCGATTTCCCGTTTGTATGCATCAGGTGGGCAATCGCGAACGGATTCGACGCATCGGCAAGAGCGACCCGGCAATACTCGGAATGCAGTCCCATGATCTTTCCGCAAACGATGGTATCCTCGACTCGTATGAGCCATTCTACTCGTGAATCAACGTCCATCGGACTCTCCCGTGATATGGATTGCCAGGTCGAGCACTGCCCCGACATCGTCGTTTTCGAGACAAAAAGTGTTCGCCGGGCTCCGGTAGACCAGCATTTCACCGAGACTTGAATCGGTTATAAGCTCCGGTGCGACTCTGCTGTCAATGCAGCCGATCCAGAGACACGAAGGCGCCAGTCCGAATGATAACCGCATGAAGTATTGAGGATCACACGACACAATTTGTCCTGCCCCCTTTTCATTTTGGCGCAACAATGTCGAAATTGAGGTTGTTTGCTCGTTTTTCAATCATTTCCTTTCCGAATGATGCTATTGCACAATATTGCGGAAATCACATTAATATCATTCACGTTCGCAAATTGCCTTGACCGCCTGATAACCCGAATGCATCAGGAAATGGTCGAGCAATACGAGCGCTGTGTAGCTTTCCGCTACCGGCCATATTCGATTGGTTATCGTTGGATCACGCCTTGTGATCGCTGAAAGTTCCTTGGTTTCCTTCGTATATTTATCTATGGTGTGTTGTTTTTTATCGATAGTAGGCGTAGGCTTCACCGCCATACGAACGACTATGTCCTGCCCGGTCGCCAGTCCGCCGGTTATACCCCCGGCATTGTTCGAGTCGAATACGACATTTCCGTTTTCAGCATGCATCCGGTCGTTTGATTCGTATCCGGTCATTTTGCTGACCTCGAATCCTGCGCCTACTTCTATTCCTTTTACCGCCCCTATTCCAAGCATTTTTCCAAGCTCGGCATCGAGCTTGTCGAATACCGGCTCACCCAAACCCGTCGGGACTCCCAGGATCACCATTTCGATGACCCCGCCTGCGGTGTCTCCAGATTCGTAGATTTTGCGACATGCTTCGACCATTTCGTCAGCGGCTTCGATATCCGGGCACAATACTACCGGATGAACGCCATAGCGATCCTTGATTTCAGAATGACTGATCGTTGGTGTTTTTTGCCGGATCTCGTCGATCTGTCGTTCAATTTCAGCAAATATCGCCGCCTTTTCAAGGAACCGCATGTCCATGTTTATCCGGTCACTCTCATACACTTCTTGATAGAACGGGTCCAGGTCCCTGCGCATCTTTTTGTAGCGTTCGGCATATGCAAAAAGCGATTCATATTCAATTCCGGAACATTCAACACCGGCGATTTCCTTGACATAACTACATATCCTTATGCCACATTTCCTAAGAACCTTGCTTGCGATGCAACCTGCCGCAACGATCGATGCGGTATATCTTCCGCTGAATATTCCCGCTCCGATCGCATCGTCGTCTTTTCCATACTTCATGAAAGATGCGTATGAGGCATGGCCGGGCCGAGGTGTGTGATTAGAGTCCTGATATTGCTTGATATGTATCGTGTGCCGATCAAGGTTCGGTATGAGAATCGTTATCGGAGTGCCATTTGTGTGATTCTTGTTGTGCGCTCCCGGTACGGTTTCATCCGCATTGAGACCGGTGACAATTATCGGCAAGTCAGGTTCTTTTCTCGGGGAAGAAAGTTCATCAGCACCGGGCTTGCGCAGCAAAAGGTCGCCATAAATTTCCTGTTCCGTTATAGTTATGCCTGGCGGAATACCCTGTAAGGTGGCAGTGAGAGCTTCCTGGTATGATCCGCCTGAAATGGTCACTTGAGCGAGTTTTCCTAAATGACATCCGAACATGATTCACTCCTTCTTTTGTGAAATATGATTGAAATGCTCTGTCATGAATTTGGTCGTATATTCCCCGCGCCGAAACGCATCGTTCTTTATTATTTCGATATGCAGCGGAATCGTCGTCTTTATGCCTTCAATTCTGAACTCATCGAGAGCGCGGACCATTCTTTGAATAGCGCGGTCTCTCGTTTCATCATGAACTATCAGCTTCGCTATAAGGGAGTCGTAATGGCTGTATGTGATATCCGGCATAGTATCGTCATTTCCGAAAAAACTGCGTGCCTCGTTAGGTGCCGCATGAATACAACCATCAAGCGCGGCATGAGAATCCACAATCCTCATTCCTTTCCCACCGCCGCCCGATGCGGCCTTTATCAGAAGAGGCAAACCGGTTTTTTCGGCAATAATCAGCGCATCTTCATCGCTTCTTACCGGGCCATGACTGCCGGGAATTACCGGCACCCCTGCGTGAATCGCAGTTTGAATAGCGGCGACTTTGTCACCCATCTTTCGTATGGTTTCAGAGGATGGGCCGATGAACACTATTCCGAAACTATCGACGGTTTCGGCGAATGAGTGATTCTCGGACAGCAAGCCATATCCTGGATGTATCGCATCTGCACCGGTGGATTTGGCCGCGATAATGATTTCCGAAACATTCAGGTATGTATGAGCCACTTCGGCACGACCAATGCATACCGATTCATCGGCAAGGCGCACATGCATCGATTCCCTGTCGGCTTCCGAATATACCGCAACAGTGCCGATACCCATCTCCTTACAGGCACGGATGACCCGCACCGCTATTTCCCCTCTGTTGGCAACCAGTATTTTCCTGAACATCAAACCGCTGTATCCGGTGCAACCGCCTTTTAATTGGCCACTCAAACGATTTCATCATTTGCCGCCCTCACTTCAGTATCCATTTCTCTTTTGTAATCGGACAGCTTTTCCGCCAATGTATTGTCGCTCAGGGAGAGTATCTGAGCCGCCAGGACAGCTGCATTTTTCACCCCCGCTTTTCCTATGGCGACGGTTGCGACCGGAACGCCTCCCGGCATCTGGACTATCGACAGCAGGGCATCAAGACCGCCCAATCCCTGAGCTTGAAGTGGCACGCCGATCACCGGCAAGGTTGTCATGGACGCGATAACCCCTGGAAGGTGAGCAGCCATTCCTGCTGCGGCGATCACCACTTTAATTCCTCTATCTCTCAATGCCTTGGCGTATTGCGCAGTGGCATCCGGACAGCGATGGGCCGAGGATATCCTGGTTTCGAACAAGATTTCGAATTTTCGAAGGGTATCTTCAGCAGTCTTCATCGTTTCGTAGTCCGACTTGCTGCCCATGACGATTGCGACCATTGGTTCCTGTTCAGCCATAACGGCTCCTTTCTCTTACTGTTGTAGGCCTATTGAGTGTAATGTTTATGAGCGGCTCGCTCAAGTCTGTCATTGATCGCCCTTCCCAACCCGTGATCGGGCGCTGGTGTGGCGATGATCAAGTCTAATCCTGCCAGATCGAGCCTCTTGAGGGCAGCGAATAGGTTGGAGGCCGCCTCCGCAAGATTCCCCGACTGTGAAAGGACTTCGACTGCTGCAAAATTCATCGCACGTATTCCGGCATCGAAGGAGAGCAGCCCTATTTTTGCTCCCTCTGGGTAGTGAACGCCATGGTCATATAAGAGCATCGGAGTTCGCGGTGCATAGTGCTTCGGAAATCTACCCGGAGAAGAATGCTGCAATGCGCTCTTCTCCGCAACTTCGACATGTCCGATCACTTCCTCGATATTCTCGATGGGAATACCACCTGGCCGAAGAAGTATCGGGATTGTCTCCATGAACGAGATTATCGTCGACTCGATGCCTACTTCACATGTGCCGCCATCGACAATGAGATCGACCGCATTATCCAGATCGGCTCGTACATGTTCCGCGCATGTGGGACTGATGCTACCGAAGGTATTGGCACTGGGCGCCGCAATTGGCGTATCCGCTAACATAATCAATTTTCGCGCGATATCGTTCCGCGGCATACGTATTCCGACACTGTCGAGCCCGGCAGACACCAGATCGGGAACGGCATGTCGCTTTTTTACGATCACCGTCAATGGCCCGGGCCAGAAAGACTCTATCAGACTCACGGCTTTTTGCGGCAACTCCATTGCGACCTTTTCCAACTGTTCCCATGATCCAACATGAACTATCAGGGGATCGAAGCGCGGACGCCGCTTTACGTCGAAGACTCTGGCAACCGCATTCGAGTCGAAGGCATTGGCCCCAAGACCATACACGGTCTCTGTTGGAAAGGCGACAATACCACCCTTTCTTATGGCTTCCGCCGCTTCTTCAATTCGTGATGTCAGCATATTCCCGTCAATGGATTCATGGTTTAGAGTTCGATGTCGAAGCATCGTAACGCTTCTCTGTATTTTTCCGCAGTGGCATTCACCACATCAGCGGGCAGTTCCGGAACAGGAGGCTTGCGGTTCCATCCGATTCTGTCGAGATAATCACGGATGAACTGCTTGTCGAAGCTTTCTTGCGGTTTTCCGGGGGTGTATTTCGCAGAAGGCCAGAATCGTGATGAGTCCGGCGTGAAAAGTTCATCGATTAAAACCAATTCTCCGTCGATCAACCCGAACTCGAATTTCGTATCTGCGATGATGATCCCATGAGCCTCGGCGATCTTGGCTGCATACTTGTAAATTTCCAAGCTGGCGTTCCTCACCTTTTCTGCGAGTTCCCTGCCGATCAAATCTGCCGCCTGATCGAAGGTGATGTTTTCATCATGTTTTCCGCCATCTTCCTTTGTAGAAGGAGTGAAAATCGGCTGCGGTAGCCTGTCGGCCTCAATCAATCCTTTGGCAAGCGGGATGCCGCACACGGTTCCGTTTTCTTTATATTCCTTGAGTCCGGATCCAGCTATGTAGCCACGCACTATGGCTTCGATCGGCAATTTTTCAGCCTTCCAGACAACTACCGTTCTTTCAGAAATGTCCGGATATTCCGGTGTCTCCCAAAGATACAGGAGCAGATCTGTATTTATACAATGGTTTTGAATGATATGCTTTGTCTTCGAAAACCAGTAATTGGACATCTTCGTCAGCATGATACCCTTGCCGGGAATCGGGGTAGGCAAGACATGATCGAAGGCGGAGACACGATCGGTTGCAATTATGACGAGATGTTTTCCATCGCCTGCATCGTAGACATCCCTTACCTTCCCTTTGCGTACAAGCGCCATTTGACTTATGCTCTTTTCCATTACCGCTGCCATAAAGAGACTCCTTCCGGATATTATTAGGTTAGAACTTCGACAGTTTTTCGTAATCAGAGACAGAACCGTTATCCAAGCAGCATTCGATGATCGCCCTCCCTCTTGAGCGTAGGCTATCATTTATATATTTTGCCAATTCCCGCTTGAAAAACGTGTGCAGGATAGCTGCCCCCGCATCATAGCCCTCGATACCGACTTGCGGTTGCTCATCGACTCTAAGCAGTTCGGTGGGTATGGTAGCGCTTTCGACATGCATGACCTTCAATGAATACCCAAGTAGCGGACACCGTGATTCAACGAGCTGTTCCGGCCGGAACTGGGCCACGCCTCGCCGTGCGAGGTATTCCCTGGAGACCCATTGGGGCATGAAACTAACTTTCCATGCTCCGACATGCTGGTTAGGCGTAAGGGTGTAGCGTGTCTCGGGCGTAGCGATGATCTGATCGAGAAGAAGATTGGCATGGTCGACGATTTTGCCGGATGCAAAAGGCCAGTATGAGCCGACACCCTCACTGCTCAACGGCTCGCTTTCGGTGATACTGGGGTTGTCATGTCCGCGGGGCGCCACGAGTCTCCACAGCCAGGCGAGCGCTGATGGTAGAAAATGGAGGTACCCGACAATCCCATAGGTGGGTTTTTCTTTTGTGCATGGTGGCGTCCGTATGCCGAAATTGCGAAGATGCACTTCGACTGATCCGTTCACCGAACCCGGCACGAGCTTGCGCGGAAGTATGACTCGTGGATTGGGGCAGGGCACACCGGGTTTGTCTTCGCTGTGTTCCCAGATAAGGCATGTGGAACCCGGCGATCCCTGCATATTCAGGAAAATCAGTGGCTCTTCCGGATGAATGGTTATCCTTTCGAGATTCGGGTCGGTACCATAATGTCGTATGTGGTTCAGCCGGACAAACCAGGCTTGTTCAGCATCGCAGGCAACCACATACCCCTTGCTGTTCTGAACAGAGCTATGGCACATCGCCATGTCGTCGGTGACCGGATTCAGAACACAACCTCTGGGCAGGCTGAAATACTTGACATCCCCGCTCACGATGTTTCTTCCAAGGATCAAACGGCCATCCTCTTCGCGATGAACATACTCGAGCATTTCACTCTTCCCGCTGCCGCTGGCACCTTCGTGCATAATCGTCGTCACATTGTCATACGGTGTTACCACCTGAACGGTCGAAGCGTGAAGCGTATTCCATTTTTCTTCTTCTCCAATAGAAAGCAAAGCTCCGTAAATGCCCTTCTTGGCGCTGGGACCCGGATACAGATTATAGGAGAATATCTCGTATAGCTCATCGAGACGGTTATGAACCACCACCTGTTTTCCATCGAGGTGCGTGTGGCGAAACGGAGGTGCGAGAAAGACTGCTGTATGGATAGCGAGCGGATGATCCAGTCTCGATAGATCGACGATGCCCTGCAGGTCCGCCAATCCGGCGATGAAAAAACCGGCATTGCCCGGAGCAACCAACATGCCCCCGTATGAATCATCGCTGGTGAACGCGCCAAGCGTGAATGCCGTGACGATAAGATCCTGTTTTTTCAGCCATTCTAAGGTCAACTCCCGCAGATCCGAGAAATCCCTGCCATATCGTTGCTTGAATGTGGTTTTGTCGGTTGGTTCTTTATCGCCGATCACCATGCAATCTGGATCCCTTCGTCGCATATAGGCATCGACGTAATTGACCGCGAATCCGTTCTTGCATCTGGTCACGGTGGCTTCTCGAATCGATTTCCCATCGACATCATACGCCACCTCGAAGATTTCGTTCGAAGAATCGCCCGCAGCGATCTCAAGCAAAGCCGCTCGTGTGCCTATGAACCGGAAAGATCTGGCCGCACCGAGAACGTCACGTATATGTTCCGGTATCCTTATCCGGTCCATCGATTTAAAACCGTTGTCGTTCATTTCATCTTTTCCTTTCATGTTTTCATGTGCCTATAGCATCAAACTGGTTGACAATTTTCGGGTATTGCAGGCCGCCAGAAAGAAAGAAGACTATCACGGCATTCCCGAATAGCGGTTCAATGGCGAAAAACGACCGATCGACACTCCTGTGAAGCAGCCGTTCCATTCTTGATTGCAGAATCGCTTTTGAGACATTGAAGAGTTCCGAATACATTTTTTCGATCAACTCTCGCGAGAACCTTTCCTTCGCCATATTGATTTCCGCCGGATGCGAAACCCCTTCAAGAATCACGATCACTGATTGGCTGTGGATATCCACGGAAATTGCTTTGGGTCTAATGCCCATCTGTTCGTTACCGTATTCTCGGACAATTTCCGAGATTTTTGCTCGAGCATCCGAATTTTCCATGCTCATGAACCTCCGATTTCGCCCAACGAAACCATGTTTTTTTCCAAAAAAAAAGTCAGTAACCGCCATGTAATTGGAATAGCGGCTACCAACCCTTGTCCAGTGGAGCCTGCCCGCAAATAGCTTTCGGAAACGCTCCTCTGCACAATTTCAAACCAAAACAAAACAGGCCGATAGTGGGAAGTTTTCATCTTCTCACTAACGGCCTGCCTAAAAACCCGGCGTTCTTTCGCCGTTTTCCTTAACGTGCCATTTATTTATAACTCAAATATATTATCTTTTCAAGAACAAGTCAATTTTTTTTCTAAAGATTTGCTATATTTGCACGAAATATCGATCAGGGGTCTTACCCCTCAACTTTATCGTCGTCCTTGAATTTCGGAGATCGTTCAAGCGTGAAAACGATGATCCTTTCTCCAGTGATGGAACTAATGTCCGTATGGAGAGAAACCATTTTTATCCTAGTTATGTCGAACATAATGGTCTCGAGAAGGAATCGTGCTTTCTCGATCAACTCCTGGCGCACCTGCTTGATGAGTTTGCGTCCAGTTGCCGAGTCGTCTGCTTTTGCCAGTTGCTTCTCTCCAGGAGTCAATACTCCTCTTAACCTGACAAAAATGTTGTCTTCAATAATAAAGGTTTTTGCTTCTTCTGGCCCTCGTCCCATGTATTCGCGCTCGAACTTGACGATCGCCTCAGTTACCTGTACTTCTGCTTCGCCCCGAGTATATTTAATCATGTCTTATCATCCTGTTTAATACAAAAATATATCATTGAAACCGGCTTTTGCTTGAAGAAATTTTCAAGAAGCTACTCCCGTCAAAAATACTATTTTCATTTTCAATCTCCATAACCAATTGCATTCGAATACTGCCTACGCCGTCATGAATCCTGCGGCAAGAGGGGCGCGGCAAGATATAAAATCGTAAAAGCAGAAGAAGGCACCCCCTCCCCCAAGAAAATACAGAAGAGAAATAACAAAGACTAATGCGCCGCCAAAGAGAAAAGAAAGAAGACGAAAACCGGAAGACGCGCGTGCGGAAAGTTGAAATATGGTAGCATGCCTGGTTTACATTCGCACATCAGCCGCAGCCCAAAATGCCCGCTTGGACAAGGGGTAGCGCCTGCAAGTCTTCACTTCGCTTGCATTCCGGCGAATTTGTTGGCGGGCACTTCGGGCGGGTGCGGCACACATTAGCTGCAAACTCTTTATAACGCATACCGCCCATAAAACGCTTTTCGTCTCCAAAGTTATGCAGCTCCAGTTCCAAAAATACGCATTCCCAGGCTTTTCGCAGCAGGGGGATGCTGATCGTAATGTAATTGATAACAGCGCCGTTTCGCCTGATAAAGTGATACTCATCGGCCAGTCCGGCTGGTTCCTCGTCAAGCAAATCCACAAGAATCGGGCGACGTCGGTTATAAAACGGTATCGAGTAGTCATCCGTTCCTATAAGAGATTCCTTTGCGACGCCGGTCATGATTTCACAGGCCTTGTTCCAGTGCGTCACCCGTTTCTTTTCATCGATGACAAATGCCGCGTCGGGCAGAAATTCAAAAATATCAAGCAGTTTGGCATTTTCTCTTTGCAGCGTCTCCATTCCGGTATCACACACCTGATTTTTGTTTACCATAAGAAACTCCGTCAGGCATATTATGCAATTGGCGACCGCCAGAGTCAATCGGATAGTGTAAGAAAATTTTGTGCGCTGCATGCGTAAAGGTGTTCGCTGTTGCCGCGGCTGTGTTTTTACCGGAATTTTTTCGGCTTAAGGTATGATTTTCAATCCTGAAAACAATTATTTTAGTGCATACGCACGTGCATAGATATCACCTGTTAAACCATAGCAGAAGAAGTAACCCATGAATCACGAAAACTACATGAAACTGGCTTATCAGGAGGCTTTGAAGGCTCTTGATGAAGGCGAAGTGCCGGTGGGCGCTGTTATTATAAAGGATGGCATAATACTTGGCCGGGGGTACAACCGCATGGAAGCGCTTAATGACGCAACTGCGCATGCGGAGATTGTTGCCATCGGCGCAGCCTCCTCTTCGCTTTCAACCTGGCGATTGAATGAGTGTACTATATATATAACCCTCGAACCGTGTCTGATGTGCCTGGGGGCTCTGCTCCAGTGCCGCATCGATACAATAGTGTACGGCGCCAGCGACAGCAGGTTCGGCGCAATAGAATCAAGGAGTTACCAGCCTTTGGCAGAACAGGCATATCACCGTTTCCCAAAAATTGTAACCGGTATCATGGAAGAAGAGTGCAAGGGTCTGATTCAATCTTTTTTTCAAAATATCAGAAAAAAAAATTAAAGTCAAAAGTTTTTACTCCGATATATTAAATAGGAGAAATTATAAACACAGGGAGAAACGGCACATTTTCTTCTTATCGGGAACGAGAATCTCCTGATAAGCCTCCCTGTAACAACAGGTACCCTTATTACAGAAAGGAGCTGTAAAACAAAAAACGGCTTTTGTGCGAACAAACAACCAAGGTTAACAAGGGATTGTTAATCTCTAACAAATTACAGGGAGGTTATGTATGCGTATTAACCACAATATCTCTTCAATGGTTACTCAGGGCGCTATCTTCAGAACTGATAGAAGCCTTAATAAATCCCTCGAAAAACTGTCTACCGGATTGCGTGTAAACCGCGCTTCGGACGATGCCGCGGGGCTTGCGATCTCTGAAAATTTACGAACGCAGGTGCGCGGGGCTGCTCAGGCTCAGCGCAATGCGCTTGACGGCGTTGCCGCTTTGAATATCGCGGAAGGTGCGGCCAACGAGATTTCCGGGATTCTTCAGAGAATGCGCGAGCTGGCGATCCAGTCTGCAAACGATACGCTTACCAGCACCGAGCGGGCGTATACGAACCAGGAGTTCGATCAGCTCACCAGCGAAATTGACCGTATTGCCGCGGTAACCAACTATAACCGGATGGATCTTATTTCGGATAGCACGGTCGCCGGCGAGCGTTTCGGCGTTGCCGCGGGGTCGGTTCTGTGGGTTGACGCGAATGATACGGTCGGCGAAGACAGTATTACCATTACTATCGACGCGCTGACGACCAACTCGAGCGGGCTGAATATCAGCGCACTGACTATCGATTCGCAGTCTGATGCGGTGGACGCCATATCCGATCTCGACGATGCGATCGGCTCGGTAAACACCACACGGGCGAATATCGGTGCGCTTGTCAACCGTCTGGAACATGCGGTGAACAACCTGATGGTCAGCGAAACCAACCAGCAGGCTGCGGAATCGAATATCCGTGACGTGGATTTCGCCAAAGAGACGGCCGAATTTACTAAAAATAACATCCTGATGCAGTCGGCCACGGCAATGCTGGCCCAGTCCAATATGATACCGTCATCCGTCCTGTCCCTGGTATCCGGCAGATAACACCTGCGTCTGTCACAACAGGAGACTTTGAAAGAAACGGCGCGTCATGAGGATGCGCCGTTTCTTTCTTGTACGGCACAAACTCGATTTCGATGCAGCAGGCATCGTATCAGCGGTTTATTCCTGCGTTTCGAGGGGGATTGTTAGAACCTTAGAAATAATTTTCTGACGTTTTTCACCCTGAAGGGTACTTCGAGGCAGAAAATTATTTCGTGAAGGCTTTAGTCTCCTTTTGTTCTGTGTAAAAGGTTAAAGGATTAAAACCGCACCAGCAGGGTTCTTATCCTGTTGTTCTGTGTAAAAGGTTAAAGGACTAAAGTCCAGCTTGTCTGGGTAAGGGTGTAACGCTCAAAAACGGTCACGGTGCATATAGCGTATTATACCGATGCAACCGCAAGCACGGGGCACGGGGCGCCGGCGAGCACCTGTTCGGTGATGCTGCCGATAAACTTCTCCGAAAATGTGCTGCGGCCGTTGGTGGTCATGACAATCAGGTCTGCCGCCTCTTTACCGGCGACAGCAATAATAGAGCGGACAACATCTTCCGCGCATATAATCTCCCGCCACGGCAATCCTTCGAGCAATGCCGGTGAAATATAGGGGAAAATCTCTCCCACATGCAGGCCGATTACCTCGGGGGGCTGTTGAGGGATTAATCGTGCTATTTTCTGGAGTGTATGGAACGAGGAATCCGGCGGCGGATCGACGGAAACCGGCACAAGAATCTTTTTCAGCCGTATCGCTCCGGTGCTTTCTTCGATAAATGATTTTGTATCGGACGGTATGTACAGGGTCGTCTGCCTGAAAGACTGAATGAGAAAATCGTTCAGATCCTGGCCGAAGAACCGGCCCAAGCCGCGATGCTTCCGCACGCCGATAACACAGATATCATGATACCCCTTGGAGAGCCGCTTGCCGACCTCCTTTTTGAAATTCCCCTCTTTGATTATTTTCTTGACCCGTATACCAAGCTTTCCCACATCCTCACGCGCCGATCCCGGAGGCAAGGCGCCCCATTTCTCAAGCACCTGCCTGATACTGACGGAATCATTGTTCCTCCCGCCTCTTCTGACATCCACGACTTCAATCTCCCCTTTCGAGGCGTACACCAGACCAAGTGCGTGGATAAACGGTAAAACCAGTTCAGACTCTTCGTGAATGATATTTATAATGTGCAAAGACGCCGGTGGCGTCTGTTTGCCGCCCTGCGGCGGCTGCGTGGGTTCCTGCATGGGTATGTGGTACCTCTTTTATAACCATTAAAGTTATGCATGGATCGTAGCTGCCAATAATAAATATATGATAGTATTATGGCTGTGCTGATGGTATAAATAATTCATTTTTTTTACTTTACTGGAATGGCTCGTGACACTATTTTAGAGTCTGTAGCTGACTTATCTACTTTTTTTGCGTAGATAAGTCAGCGTACAGATTTTAATCCTGCGATTAGCAGGGCACATATTCTGCTGTTTGGCATAAAAGGTTAAAGAACTAAAGCCCCAAAGCCATACAATATCTTACAAAAGTTTCCCCCCATAAAGGGGACGATGCGGCTTTGCCGGGTTAGAGTCCGTGAGAACAATATATTTTATGTCTTTTATTTCAAACTGAAGTTTCACCGGTAGTTACCACTTATCTCGGGGGATAAACGTGACTGCATGGACCGAAGACCGGGCGCGTGACGCCGTATTCCGGTTTGATCATTTGTCGCCTGAAAACAGAAGAAACCTGCTTGATGTTCTGGATCAGCGGTTTCCGGCCGAAAAGGTTGGAGACCAGCTCCTGCGCCGCAAAAAAGCGCTGGACAACCTGGCGTTGAATAAAAACAAACTGTCACACGGAACGCAACTCTATCCGGAGTGTCTTGCGGCAGACGCGCTTGCCGCTTCTGCAAAAAACCTTGCCGGATACGCGATTGTGCTGACCGCGGGCGGGGAAGGCGAACGGTTGTACCACAGCCTGGTCGCGCGCGGCATGGATCACCAGCGGCTCGTTAATTTCACCAAAGTCACGTTTCCGCTGCCGGATTTTTATTCCGATTTCGGCTCGCTGCACGTCAACCTTACCCTGATTGCGGCGATCAGCCGGGAATACGGCATCGAGATTCCCGTCATCGTCACTACCGGGCCCGACGAGTCCATTACCGCGCAGATCATACCGTCCATCATCAGCGATTACAATGCGTTCGGGCTGAAGAGCCTGAAAATCATCCGGCAGGACGAACGGATTCATTTCACGCAGGAAGAAAAAATCGCTTGGACGCTGATAAACGGCCATCCCCGTGTCATTACCAACCCGGACGAAACCGGCGGGCCTCTCATGAAGCTGAAGCAGCGGCTGCCCGCCGAAACGGATACTGCGATTGAATGGCTCCTGCACCAGGGGTGTGACAAGGTTATCGTGCTGCAGGCCACGGCGCTTTACGCTCCGGAACTTATTCCCGCCATTGCCGCGGCAGGTAAAAAATTCGACGGGCTCGGGGTCGGGATCGTCCGGGAACTGTTTACGCCGGACGACCCCTACGGCACGTTCGTTTTAGCGCAGCAGAATAACCGGAAACGGCTTCTCATTGCCGAAAAGGAGGTCAGAAACAGCGCAACCATGTCACTGAAGGATCCGACCGGCAGCCGCTACCTGCCCTTTAACACCGGGTTCTATGTTTTTGATATCAGGCTCATACAAAACAATGATCTCCCTGATTACGCCACGCCGCCCAAGGAGATTGTGCCCGATCTGCCGAAGTCGCCAAAAATCGGCTTTGCAGCAACCGACATGATCTCGTTTGCACAAAACCCGGCGGTGCTTTCCGTATCTCCTGATTCCTATGGCGTCATAAAAAATGCCGACGATCTGAGTCAACTTTCACTGCTGGTAAAAAACTGGGCCTGGATAAAATATGCAAAACGATACACGGGGATTGAGTATCGGGCAACAAAGAAGTAAATTAAGTATATGAAGACGGTTTCCGTGATCAATCATAAAGGCGGCGTCGGCAAAACGACGTTTACCGGCTGCATAGCCCAGGCGCTTGCGTTAAGCGGGTTCCGCGTATTGATTATCGACAACGACAGCCAGCACAATCTCTCGGCCATGTTCGGCTGCGGTTTATGTAACCCGAATATACAGGATGTCTACCGCTCTCCGGCCCCCGGTATGCCTGCGATATTTCTCAAGTCGATACGGAAAACCGAAATCAACGACCTGCATATCATAACCTCATCACCCGAGCTCGTCGAGTCCGACATCAAGGACCGGCTCTGCCTTAAAACCTGTATCGCAGCCTGCAGGCTCGAACGTTTTTATGATTACCTGATTATTGACAATGCTCCGGGCATGGATAAACTTCAGGCTGTTTCGATCGGCGCATCGGATGAACTTTTTGTGCCCACGGAACTGAAGCAATTTGCCGTAGACGGCATCGTTGAAATGGACAAAATCCTGAAAACCCGTATGCCGGGCAGTTGCGGCATTTCCCGTATAATCCCCAATTTTTACAGAAACACCAAACGCCAGAACACCTTTATCGCCGCGCTGAATGACCTTTTTCCGGGAAAAGTGACGGCAACCGCCATCCCCAACGACCCGGTTTTTGATGAATTGATAACCGAAGAAAAAATCCTTTTTTTACACCGGCTCTATTCAAAAGGCGCCGCATATTATCTGAAAATCATGCACGAGCTGTTCAATTTAAACGAGGATGAAGTATGGGAGACGATGCTCCTGAAACGTAACCAGCGATTAGGTGAGGAGGCGCGGGCCAGACTCATGAAACGCCAGGCGCATCAGCGATACCAGACACAACCATAACATGAGGGTCGGTATATGATTAACGATAAAGGAACACCGGTATTCGAAGGGAATATCGACGATATATTGGCGAAAAAAATAATTACCCATACGAGACGAAACAGCAAAAAACCATCGGCTGCAGAATCCCCCGGATATAAAAAAGAAACGTGCTGCACATCCATGTCTGTACCTGCCTGGAAATGTATTGCCGCCTGCGCAGCGTCGCTTATATCCATAACCGCCATCATACTATTGCTGCGGTTTTTATTCAAAAGAGACGATGCGTAGCGCCGCATTTCCGCCCCCGGCCAGACAGCCCGGGCAAAACCAGCCGCGCGTGAGAGCATTGACATTATATGAATAGACGTCCTCTTGCGGATACGATATAATCTACTGTGTGGCAAAAAGCACCATCTCTTCCTTTGTATGCGATCCTATTCACAAAACCGTCGGAATGATTCTTTATGATCGGCCTGATGATTGTAACGGAAAACCAGCGCGAACAGCAGATTCTGAGCATGGCGTTCAGCCAGCACAATATCAACACCACTGCTTCGGCGCCCAGCTATTCAAATTATATAAAGGTATTGCAGTACCAGCCTGATATTATCCTGCTGGAAGTCCCGCGCATGAGCAACGAACAGGTCAATTTTTCAAGCCTGATCCGTAAAAACAGAAAAACGAGGAAAATACCCATCATCGCGTATGGGGATAAAAAAAGCGATATGGAGAAGCGCTTTCTGACCCAGAAAGGGATGACCGAATTCATCGAGCGCCCCCTGAAATTTTCCCGGCTCCTGCAACTCATTCAGGATTACCTGAAAAGGTTTAACAAATCAATCGATTCCGTGGCCTCCAGCAAAATCGCCGAGAAAGACGCCGACATCGCACTGATTCTTGATGCGAACACGCTGGCGACAAAAAAAATCGAGCTTATGGTAAAACACATTTCCAACCTTATGGCGTTCCCCTTTACCGTAGCGAAGGTTTTGCGTATAACCGAGAGCTCGAAGGCCGGAGCCGGCGACCTTGCCAAGGTTATTGAAGCGGACCCCGTCATCAGCGCCAACATTCTCAAGGTTTCGAACACCGTTTTCTTTGCCAGCCTCAACCGCAGAATCGGCACCGTAAAAGACGCCATCGTGCGCGTTGGCTTCAAGGAAACCAAGAGGCTCGTCATGGCCATGTCCGTCATGCAGCTCTTTGCAAACAAGGAGAACGGTTTCGGATTCAATAAAATGGACTTCTGGCACCACTCCCTTGCCACCGCGCTTATTTCAGAACAGATAGCCAGGCGCATGGGGGATATCGATACCGACGAGGCGTTTTTAGCCGGCCTGCTGCACGATTTCGGCATTCTGCTGCTGCATGAATATTTTCCAACAATCTTCTCAACAATCCTTGAGGCTACCACCAATAACGGCTCCCACTTTATCGATAATGAAAATAAAATACTGAAAATCACCCATAATGACCTTATCAGGGAACTGTTTACCACCTGGAAAATGCCCTCGACCATTACCGAAACAATCGCCGCCTATTCGGCCATTAACACCGGCGACCTGAAAACCGCAACACCCGTTCAGAAAGCGGCGCTATGCCTGCATGTGGGCAATACCTTGACTAAAATCTATAGTTTCGGCAATGTGTGCGACGAATACGTCGCGCCCCTCGAAAACCCCCTGTTTGAAGCGATAAAAATGCCCAACGGCATCGGAAAGGATTTTTATGAACGCATCAGCAAGGAACTGGATACCTTCAGGAAATTTCTGCAGATAGAAGGTGAGATGCGGGAACCTCCGAAGGAGAAGAAAACCTTCGGTATCTTCACCCCTTCAAAAACCCTCTTCGTGCCGGTAGAAGAATACCTCAGGGCGCTGGGTCACCTGGTGGAAAGAATACCGGCAGCCGCATCCTGCAAATCGTTTGATCGGAAGTGCGACATGATTTGCGTATGGGCCGATCAGGAGACTGCTCTTGACGCAATAACCCCGCTCACGCGAATTATACAAAAACCGGTTCAGGAGAATGACCCATCGCAGCAACCTTCCTTCGCCCCGGTTCTGGTATTTTTACGGAAAGGCTCTCCGCTTTCGGGCGCAGAGGCAAAAACCATCTCACGCATGTACAACGCGTTTGACCTTCGCCAGCTTGACGAAAATATTGTAAAGGTCCTGGACAATGAAATAATTGCGTTGCCAGGATCCGAAGTATAACACTCCCGCTGTTCGTGGGGGATTTTGGGGGCGTGAACGGTTACGAATCTTTTTCCTTTTTAAACAGGTCGTCGATAATCTCTTCCGACTGGTATTGTGCGCCTTTGGGCCTGTCGCCGGAAACATCGGCCTTTCCCTTGCTTTCATCTTCACCGACCGTCAAAATACCCATATCGTGCGCCTGCACCGAAGGCTGGCCCTCGACCATGTGCCGCAGTTTTTCGTTGGTATCCCTGAGCCGCGAAACCAGGATTTTAATCATATTCACCATCCACGGAGGGATTCGTGAAAGCTGGTCTTCAAATATCTTTTTTGTTATCAAGGTACACGCGGTCGGTTCGACAGCCTGTACGCTCGCGGATCTCCTGTTTTCGTCGATCATGGCCATCTCGCCAAACATCGCTTTCGGCCCGAGTTTGCACAGTTCAACCTCTTTTATCGAATCCCCGACCTTGGTGGTTTTAAAAACTCGAACATGGCCTGAATCAATGATGTACATGCCGTCACAACTGCTGTTTTCAGAGAATATAATATCACCCTGCTTATATTTTTTGATCTGTCGTGTATAATATTTCATTCGCACCCTTCCCTGTTTTCATTATGTACACAAAAAATCAGTGCAGTACTATTATACCAATTGGAAATTACATATTTCAACATAAATAATACACGCTTTTTTAATAGTACCTGATTGAACTATTTTTTATATTTAAGAGGCATACAATCTTACTACATCATACAAAAAGGACGCGTAATGTCAGATATTCGTAAAAAAATCAAGGAATTCACCGACGAATTCCTCATTGAACAATTTTTGACAAAACAGCATGAATACACACCGGAAGCCGTTTCGTTCCTTGAAGAAGAGATCGCCGTACGCCATTTAAGGGAGAAATACAAAGACACTTTCCTGCAGGAAGAGACAACTGCGGGGGATGAAGAAAAGCACCTCGATGAGGAGTTGATACCATTCGAGCACGCTTTCAACCAGGTGAATATCATGCTTGCCCGGTCACTGCTGGTCGAAGAAAAAATTCCCGTTATTATTACCGCTTCTTCATCATCCTCCGCCATCCCTCTTGAAACCGAGGCAAGTAAATTGTATACGATCCGTGTGCCGCAAAGCCTCTTTGAAAAAGCGACGGCATGCATCGGCGCCATTTTCCACGTTTCAAACAGCCAATATGTACCCCGATACTCGGATACAAAAGAACGCCTCCGCTCCTTCTCCGCACACGAGGCAAATCCGGAGGGAGAAGAACCGGGCGAAGAGATTACCGTTGTGTTTACCCCGGATGAATCCGTACAAATTGCGCAGTATATCCAACGGCTGCTCGCCGAAGCCGATACCATAGAAGAGAACGGCAGGACCATTTTTTACTTCGACAACCTGCAGGAGTGCCACAACCACGTCAGGGAATGGAAACGTTCTCAGTACTCAAGAACCGATTTGTTTACCATCATTGAGGTTCTGCAGATATACTGCGACGATCCGGAATTTCCCCCCGCGCTCGAAAAAACAGCGGAGGCTCTTATCGACTTCCTGTCGGCCTGACAATCATTCTGTAAATGACAAGGAAGCCCGCGCGAGGTAATCGGATACGCGCGGCGGAAACCCTTCCGCCGCGACGCGCACAAGCATTCCTTTTCCCCTGCCGGTTGATGCATACAGCGAAATCGTCCGGCACTCCCCCCGCGCGGCCAGCGCACGGGCGATATAATAGGTCTCTTTTTCTATCGCAGCCCGCTCCGACGCAAGCGAACGGTATTCGACTCTGCACACACCGCTCTGGTCCTGTTGATCGCGTATCAGGCTGCCAAAGGGCGTCACGATTGCCTCGGTGGTAAACACCGCGCCGCCGAATATCTTTTCCATCTCTTTTTCGGCATCCTTTGCCGGCTCCGCCTGTCCGGATCCGCGGTATGCGGCAACAAGGCCCTGCCAGGCGCGCAGGTTTTTCCGGTTGAACGAAACCGCTATCCGGTAAAAAGCGATCGCGCATTCAAAATCTCCGCACGCGGCTGCCGCCGAATCGGCGAACGCATCTGATGATCCGGTTACGGACACGTCCGGATCCGCACGCCCGTTCCCGCGCGTGGGGCCAGCCGTCGCGGAAGCGCCATCCTCCGGTTCTGGGTCACGGCGCTCTTTCCCGTGCGCACTCCGCGCCTCACCCGCTTCCTGCCCCGCGGAATAAGGGATCCTTGCCGGATTTGCCCTTCCCCAAAACTTCAGGGCAACAAAAACAATGGCCCCGGCCAAAAAAACTCCCGCGAGCAACCCGCCTGCGGGCAGCCCCGCTTTTCTGCCGCTCCGCACGTTTTTCCCGGCGCCGGTATCGGACGCCTTAAAAGAGCTCTGGTGCACCTTCGTTATTTGCCCGGCGTCCGGGCTTCCCGCCGCACGATGGACGGTTGATTCCTGCGCAGAAATCTGGGGCGAGCGCTGTTTTTCAATGTTCTTTCTGTCCAGAGGAGACCTTGACTCGACCGCCCTGCACACAGCGCCCAGCTTGTTCAGTTGAAGGGTGGCCGCTTCCAGCTCTTTGAAGGAAAGATCCCGTCTATATACCAGAGGCAGGTTATCCAGAAGGGAAAGCGCTTTCTGAAGGGACACGGCCGGATCTGCGGCGATATGATGCGCGATTACCTGTTTTAAACGCGGCTTGGTTATTTTCAGTATGATCAGATCATAATTCATAATTCATATAATAATTATTACACTTTAACTCTCTGATATGCAAGATATTATATTTATAGGGGGAAACCTTTACAATATAGGGTGAAAAAAATTACTATTTTTTAACCATATTCAATACCACCTTACTTACAAAGGACTTTTTTTCATGTCAAATGTCAAAAAAAAGAGGAAAGCAAAAATAAACAAGCACAAGCGCAAAAAAGCCAGGCGCCTGAGCAGACACAAAAAACGCAGGTGGCAGGCATAAAAAAACGCCTGTTCTGCGCGTTGTCAAAAAGCATGTATCTTTTGCTGTATCCCTCGGATGTTGAAGATACGGATGGAAAAAGGTGGAAATGTGTTTCCACCTTTTTTCTATTTCCGTTCCGTGTCCGAGGGGGACGTCATGCAGGTTCCCTTTGACCAACGCACCCGGCCGGCCGGGTAGGAACTGTTTACGTATAGCATGGCACAGATAAAAGGCACCGTCGTAAAAATCACCTTTCAGAACGAAGAGAGCGGATTTACCGTACTAAAACTTAAAGACGAGACTTCCGCGCAGCAGCATGTGTGCGTGGGTGTGATGCCCGCCATCGAGTGCGGCGAAACCATCCAGGCGCGCGGGGAGTGGGCGAACAATAAGCGCTTCGGCCTCCAGTTTACCGTCGAAGCGTATGAGCTCTGCCGGCCCGCCACCATCGAGGGCATATATGCGCTGCTCAGCTCCGGTCTCATCGCCAGCATAGGCCCGGTCAGGGCAAAAAAAATCATCGACAAATTCGGCGCCGGGACGCTCACGGTTCTTGATACGGACCCGCACCAGCTTACACAAGTTCCGGGTATAGGAAAAAAACGGCTGGAAAACATCATCAGCGGGTGGCAGAAGCATACTCACATAAAAGAGCTGATGCTGTTTCTGCAGGAACACAATATCACGCTCAATTTCATATATAAAATTTACAAAGCATACGGGCAGAAATCCAGGGAAGTCATTTCGGCGAATCCGTACCGGCTTATCGACGATATCTGGGGCGTCGGATTCAAAAAGGCGGATACGATAGCCAGAAAGTTCGGCTATGCGGAAAATTCATACCGGCGGATCAGGGCGGGCATCATCCACACGCTGCAGGAGGCCGCTGCCGACGGCCACGTATACCTGCCCCGGCCTGCGGTTGTCGAAAAAGCTGCCGGGCTGCTTTGCATACCACAGGAAAAAATCATCTACAGCATCGACCACGCCGCGGAAGAAAAGGTCGTTATCGCGGAAAACGGCAGGCTCTACCTTCCCGTCTATTATTATGCGGAAGCGGATATCGCCGCAATGATTTGCGAAAGGATGAAACAACCGAAGCGATCCGTCCCTGGCTGTTCCGAAGCGGCCATGGACGAGTGGCTCCGCGCCTACGGCGAAAAAAACGGCTGGGCCGCCGACCCGAAACAGCTTTGCGCAATAAAGGCTGCCGTTCATCACAACATACTGCTTTTAACCGGAGGACCGGGGACCGGCAAAACAACGACCCTGAAGGTCATGGTCTCGTTTTTCAGAAAAAACAACCTTCAGGTGACACTCGCGGCCCCCACCGGAAGAGCCGCACAGCGTATGGGAACCATAGCGGGACTTCATGCGCAGACCATACACCGCCTGCTTGAGTTCAACCCGCGCATGCCCGGACAGCGTTTTGCCCGCAACAAGGATAATCCGGTTACCACCGATGTCCTGATATGCGACGAAGTCTCGATGATCGACACCCTGCTCATGCAAAACCTTCTTGCCGCGCTGCTGACCTCTACCGTCGTCATTTTTGTCGGTGACAGCAACCAGCTCCCCTCGGTCGGCGCGGGAAATATACTTGCCGATTTGATCCGCTGCCAGGCCATCCCCCACGTAAGACTGACAACCGTGTTCCGCCAGGCGGCGCAAAGCAGGATCATTACCGCCGCACACGAAATCATACACGGCACTACCCCCGCGCTCGGAAACGAGAAGCTTGACAACTGCTTTTTCCTGCAGAAGGATGACCCGCAGGAATGCCTGGACCTGATCATCGACCTCGTCGCAAACCGTCTCCCGGCGCGGTATCATATCGACCCGGTCAACGACATCCAGGTCCTCTCGCCGATGCACCGGGGAATCCTCGGAACACAATCAATCAACCGGCTGCTTCAAAAAAAATTGAACCGGTCCGAACTCAAAATAACCAGGGGCGAAACTGAATTCTGTCTCGGTGACAAGGTCATGCAGATACGCAATAACTACGACAACGGCGTGTTCAACGGCGACATCGGTTTCATCGCGACAATCGCCGATAATCTCGGGTGCGTCGTGGACTTCGGCGATAAAACCGTTACGTATGAGACTAAAGACCTGGATGAGCTTGAACATGCCTATTGCATCAGTGTGCATAAGAGCCAGGGCTGCGAATTCAACACGGTGGTGATCCCCGTCACGACACAGCACTATATCATGCTCCAAAGGAACCTTATTTACACGGCGTTAACGCGCGCGAAAAAACTCTGTATCATGGCAGGCTCCCTGCGCGGCTTGCATATCGCGGTAAAAAACGACCGGGCATTTCAACGGTATTCGCACCTTTCCGACCGAATTCGAGAGAAAGAAAATTTTACAGTGTGCGGCGGCTAACGTGTCGGCGTCACGTTAGCCGGAATCGAATGAAGTTATTTTATTTTTAATCTATTAATTATACCTATTTTATTGCTCATTTTTTTATATTTATATATACTATAAATAGAGATTATAAAAAAGAATTAACACGGTTAAATACAGTGTTATTATATTATAGCTTGAAAATACGGACGATAATAATGCGCTAGTAGCTCAGCTGGATAGAGCGTCGGCCTCCGAAGCCGAAGGTCGTGGGTTCGAATCCCTCCTGGCGTAAAATATTTTTACATCGAAAATAACAATATATCCGATAATACCCACAAAGGGGGATACTATCAACTTCTCAACCAAAACATGCGGCCTTTTTGATGTCATCAGCCCCGAGATCGAGGGTGACGAGCTTTTTGATCCTTACCTTTTGGAGCAGTCGTTAATTTCGTTAATCGAGCAGGGTAAGCGCAATTTTGCGATAAACCTGGCAAGTGTCGATTATCTGTACTCGGACTCCATTAATAAATTTATCAACCTTAACCACAAGGTTCTTAATGTTTACGGTCGTCTGGCGCTGCTCGCTCCGAATGCATCCCTCACGCAGATACTGCAGCGGGCAGGTATTCAAAATTTTCTTAAGATTTATAAGAACGAGGAAGAATTAAAAAAATCATCCGAAGATATTATACAGCAGACGTCCACGTTCAGCGTCAAAGATATACAATCATTTAAACCCGCTGAACAAAAGCCGGTCTCGGAGTATGAGGATTTCCGTGCGGAGATCGGAAGAGCCATTAAGGCGGAACCGCCGGAAGAAAAAATCGTGGAAGATTTTGCGGCACCGCCGGAAGCCGTCTACACGCCTCCTCCGCAGCCAAGAATGAGGCCGCAGCCTCCGCAGGTTGAGGACGAGCCGCTCATCTTCGAACCACCGCAGCCCGCGGTGCAGCCGACGGCCAAATTCACTCCGGAATTCAGAGAACCCCCACCGCAGCCGTTCAGGGGCTTTACAGAACCGCCTTTGCCGCCACCGCCGCGACCGCTGTTTGATCAATTCCCCAAGGCGCCGTTCCCCTCGTTTGACGAGGATCTGCCTCCATTGCCCGTAAAAGAACCGCCGCGCTACGCACCGATGCCGGAGGTGAGCATTCAACCGCCGCCACCGCCGTCCCGCTACTCGCCCATACCGGAAGCGAGCGTTCAACCGCCGCCGCCATCCCGCTACGCGCCAATACCGGAAGTAAGCGTTCAACCGCCACCACCTCCGTCGGCACAAAAAGAGATCCGGCCGCTGAAAAGACCGCAGGAAAGAGACCGGTTTATTGAAGAGGAATATGAAGTCAAAAAGAAAAAATTCCCGAAAGCCGCGGTCCTTATCCCGCTGCTGCTTATTATTATAGGTGGAGGCGGTTATTATCTCTACAACTCATATCTGAAACAGGTCATTACGCCGCCGCCGTCAACCGAAATTCAAAAACCTGTTGTGACGGAACCGCCCCAGGTACAGGTTGAAGAAAAAACGGAAGAGATTGTAAAAGAAGAAACGCCGGTAGTGACAAAAGAACCGGCCGTGCCCGAAAAAACCGTGATCGAAAAACCGAAACCCGGAAAAAAGGTTGCGGTGACGCCGATTAAAAAGAGACCGGCGCCGACACCGGTAAAACCGGTTCAAACGATTGTTCAGCCTAAACCGGCGGAACCCGAAGCCAAACCAGAGGTCAAAGAGCCGACGCCTGCTGCGGTCGAAACAGAGCCGGCACCGAAACCGGTTGTGAACAACAAATTGACTATCAGCTCTTACCCGCTGGATGCAACGGTGTCTCTCAATGGCAAAGAAGCAGGGCAGACCCCCTATACCTTCGATAATCCAGGCATGGGATATCTTGAAATATCCGTCGAGAAGGACGGATATATTGCGAAGAAAATGGGCGTCCAATATAGCGGCGGTGAAGTAAAAAAACACTTCGTGCTGGCAAAAGCACCCACCCCGCCCAAACCAGCTCCAACGCCTTCCGTTACGAGACCTTCGGAGCCAAACCAGATTACCGCGGTAAAACCCGCCCCAACACCGGAAACGCAGAAACCCGAACCGGAAACCTCCGAAGATGCGTTCGAACCTACCCCGACCGCACCCGTTTCGTCGGGCGACACCGGACCGGCGACTATTTTTATCTCTTCACTTCCGCCAATGGCCGATGTGTATATGGACGGCAAACTGATTGGAAAAACCAATATCGCGGAATTAAAAATCGCAGCCGGAACGCATACCATGAAGTTTGTAAAAGCCGACAAAATGCTCGAAAAACAGATGACGTTCACCGCGGGTAAAAACCCCTCTCAGTTAATCAGACTGAAATAAAGTTCACTATCTTCAACCGGACATATTCTGTCCGGTTGAAGACTTTATATGTACCCCCATGAAAACAGTAAAACATATTGTATCTTTTTTGTTCACAAAAACAGGTGTCGCTGCCCAGATTCTGCTTGTTCTGATCAGCATCGCGGTTGTTTATTATTTCACCCGCCATACCAGTCCGAAAGGCGGTGCAGGATCGGTTGTCACCACCCCCGATATCCTTTCCCCGGCCAAACCGGTGTATGAAACGTATATCCGGCTTTTTTCGTATATCGTGAAACCAGGCGACACCTTCGCCGGGATCCTCGCCAAATTTAATATTCCCGAAAAGCAATCCTCTGCCTGGTATGCGTCCCTTAAAGCCATCGGCCTTCCGTCTCTGTTTCCGGGCGACTCGCTGGTCCTGACAAAAGATATACATGAAAACCTTACAACATGCTCGCTGCTCAGCCGCTTCGACCACTGGTATCACATATACAATAACGACAGTACGGTACGCACCGAAAAAAAACCTCTGGAAACCACCCGGTACAGATGTGCCATGAAAGGCGTGCTTAACACCTCTCTTTCCGAAGATATGTATAAAATGGGCATCAGCGACGCCCTTGTCATGAAATTCGCCGACATCTTTGCCTGGGATATAAACTTTTTCATGGACCCCCAGAAAGGCGACACCTTCGAAGTGCTGTTCGAAAAGAACTATCGCCAGAACCAGTTTACCGGCTACGGTCCCATCCTGGCTGCAAAATATACCTCGGGCAGCAAAACATTCCATGCCATAGCTCTGAAGGACGAATGCGGCGCAATAGAATACTACGACCTTAACGGCAAGTCGGTGCAGAAACAATTTCTGAAAGCGCCCCTGCGCTACAACCACATATCCTCCAGCTTCTCCTATAGCAGAAAACATCCCGTACTCGGGATTTACCGCCCCCACCTGGGCATCGATTACGCCGCCCCGCAGGGTACACCCGTGTATGCTGCAGCGGATGGAACGATACGCTTTTCAGGCGTGAGCGGCCAGTACGGTAAGCAGGTCATTATCGGGCATGGCGCCTCATACGAGACCTTTTACGGCCACCTGTCCGCCATTTCCCGGGGCATAACAGGAGGCGCCCGCGTCAAACAGGGGCAGATGATAGGCACCGTGGGATCAACCGGCCTCGCAACCGGCCCGCACCTGGACTACCGGATGAAAGTAGGGGGGCGATTCGTGAATTCCATGAAAATATCCCTGCCCTCCAAAGAGGGCGTTCCGGCTTTAGCCATGGAACGGTTCATTAAAACCAAATACGGCTTTATTTCCGCCATGGAATCCGCACTCTGCGGAAGAGAAGGGTGCTTTATCATCGACGTTATGCAGCCGGAAAAACAGAAAAGAGCGATTTCATTCATCAGCGAGGAGACAGTCACTGATCATGGTAACCCCTCACACTCTTGAAAAAATTGAGCAGGAAATCATCCTTTCGGGCCGGGACGACCGTTATTCGCTCGAAGGCTACAGCTTCGTACTGGAGGGGCTCAATTTTTATTCCGTAAAAACCGGGGAAAAGCGGCACTACACGGGCAGGGAGCTCGCAACCGGCCTTCTTGACTACGCCCAGAAGCAATACGGCCCCCTTGCCGGCGACGTTCTCCAATCGTGGGGAATAGAGGCAACAAACGATTTCGGCTACATCGTATATAATCTTATCGATATCAAACTGCTCAGTAAAAGCGCGAATGACAGGCTCGATGATTTTTTCAATATCGTACCTGTTACGGACTACCTCGGTTCCAAGGAAAACTACCGGATTGATAAAACTTTCATTAAAAGTTTAAAAGGGTCTTGACTTCTATTAAGAGCCCATTTATTTTTCTCTACTCGATTTTTTTTCAAATCAGGTAGCCGCTTTAGCTCAGTCGGTAGAGCAAGGGACTGAAAATCCCTGTGTCCGCAGTTCGATTCTGCGAGGCGGCACCACAAAAAAAGAGCCCGTCTTATGACGGGCTTTTTTTGCGCCCCGATCCTCTTGGGGCTCACAGGCTGTGTAGGCGGGTCTATTGAAGGGTCCTGTGAAATCGGGCCGGCCGATTTCGTACGAGCCGCCCGGCAGGTTCCTTTGAACTTTTTCAAAAACCCTGTGCCTCAAAAGGGGGATTGCCGGTTCCCGATCCCGTTTTTCCGCTCCCCAGGCTTTTTTCCAAAGGACAGAGACAAAGCGGAGAATGCGCGGTCGCCTCCCCGATGCAGTTTTCCGTCAGTCGCAGCGAAGATGCTTTTCTGTTTTCCGTATTCATGCGCAGATGCATGGCAAGCGTCCGGCGCACTCCTCCCTTCCGCCGCCATGTTCCAGTCCATTGACAACCTGTTTGAGTGCATGTCAATTTTCTCTTGAAAACATGATACCATAATGTTATTATTATATTTCCATAGTCAAAACATACATATAAGGAGAGACCATGGACGGTATCAAAGAAACACTTTTTAAAAAAGCAGTGAAGAAATATAAAAAGATATTTCCCTGCTCGCGGAGCAGGCGATTTAAGGACTGCTTTACGGTATATGAGGACACGCTCTATTTCTGGTTTAATACAAAAGATCAGAATACGCATGTTGAGTTTAAAAAATTAGCGTAACGATGCATATCCCATCCGCATGAAAAGAGAGCCCGACAGCTCCTCACCGGTAACGCGAAAGATACCGATGGGTGAGGCGGCAGGCTGCTGCTTCGGAGAGCAGATTCCGGAATATGCCTATAATTATTATTTTGATATTACAGTGAATTCGTTCTATTTTTAACACTCTGATCCACCGGAGTTGCATTTCTCAAATTATGACATGCTTTCCATCTTTTGGCGGTACCAATGAAGAAAAAAATTAAAACTCTCAAGAATAAAAAAATCGTTTCACTGTATGGTGACATCATAGGTCTGGACGCACTTAAAATATCGCAGGTTTTCGAAGCCATGCGCAAGCACGATTTAGAGGAGGTTATCCTGGATCTTAGCAATGTTGAATATATTGACAGTAATTGTCTTGGCGCAATCATTTACTGTCAGATAATGCTTAAAAAAAACAGCATTAAACTCATCTTATCAGGCCCGCGTGATTACATTAAAACACTGTTCCGCGACTGCTCGTTTGACCAGATATTTGAGATTACAGACTCGGCTGGAAATCCACTGTCATGCGATTGATGAGCGCCTTCTTCCAACCCGCCGCCGGGCTCAATGCAAATCAACTATATAAGGAGAGGTGGTTCTGAGGGAAGGCAGATTCTATTTTTTAGACCTTGTTTATGATGAAATTACTCTTATTTGATATCGACTATACCCTGCTGAAAAATGCGGTAAGCCACAGAAACGCATTCCTTGCAGGCGTTAAAGAAATCTATGGCCTGGATACCGCTTTGGAAAAAATACGGTATACAGGACTGACCGACCAGCAGATTCTGGTCACGCTGCTGAAAGAGTACGGCCTGACCGAACCGGAAATTCTGCCCAAAGCTTCCGCCTTTATGGAAAAATCGGCGGAAATCTTTTTACAGCTCATCGGCAGCGACCGGGCAATCAGGGTGCTTGACGGGGTATGCGACCTGATCCGCGAACTGGACCGGAGGGGTTTTCTTCTGGGGCTTGTCACGGGAAACATCAAACCGATCGCCCGGGGCAAACTGGAAAAATTCGGGCTCTGGCGCTATTTCAAACTGGGCGGGTTCGGTTGCGACCATCCCGAACGGGCGGTATTGGTAACCTGCGCTGTGCAACGGGCGCAAAACGAATTCAATTTCTCAGTTGATAACAACGTCTTTCTGTTCGGAGACACCATCAATGATATCGAAGCGGGGAAAAAAGCGGGAGTAGCTACCTTCGGCGTGGCAACAGGATCGTGCTCAAAACAGGAGCTTGCAGAGGCCGGGGCGATGCATGTTCTTGATGATCTGAAAGATACATACAACATTATCGGTTTAATAGATCGATAACTTTTTTACTTCTTTTTAAACAGAGCCCTCTTCAACCGGGTAAAAGCAGATCCTTCAACCGGAGCCGCACTCTGTTTAACGCTTTTTGCAGCAAGCCCCCGCTGTTTTTCATACCCGAACCGCTCTTCGCGGGTCATCGCTCCCTCGTTGATCGCGACACCGAACTGTTTCTGCAGGCTGCCGACAATTCCCCGGCGCAGTTTCTCATACTCTGGTTTATTGCCTGTCTCCTCTTCTATCGAGGTGAGAGGCTCGATCATTTTATCTTTCACTTCAGGCGGCACCCAAACTGCAGCAAAAAAATCGGATGGTTTGAATTTTCCCGTAAAAAGAATAGTATTTATCAGATACACGTCCTCGACTTCCGAGATAAGAAATCCGGCAACCTTTTTACCCCCGACACGCACGCTTCCCCGGTGCCGGTACCAGGCGCCTTTTATACCAACACCATGTACCGCTTCAACCACAGCGTCCCCGATTCTCCGGTAAGCATCATCAAGGCCGGTAAATATTTTTTTGGATAAAACCATCTGAACAAACAGCGTGCTGTCCGGCTCGGCAAATGTCAGGGTACGCTCTCCGGTGGTTATGATATGCTCAAGCTTCGGCAGGTCGGTTTTTATCTCGTTTATCAGCGAAACAAAATTGGTGAGGCATACAATGGCTTTTGCCCCGGAATCCATTAAAATATGGGCGATCTCCTTGCCTTTATACATGGTGTTGAAAGGAACAGCCACGGCGCCAAGTTTCTGGCAGGCATAAAACGTATACACAAATTCAGGTGTATTGGGGAGCATGATGGCGACCCTGTCCTGGCGCTGTATACCGAGTTTTTTAAGCCCGCTGGCAACGCGGTTTACCGATTTATCAAGCTCCAGAAAGGATATCTCCCGGTCCTCATAGAGCAGGGCAGTCTCCTTTGGCCTTTCCTGCGCCTGTTTTTCCAGAATCCGTCCTAAATGCATGGTCATTCCCGTTCTATCAGTCGTGGATCTTTGTAATCGTCTTTCAACTCTCTGCGCAGCAGCTTACCTGTTGCACTTTTAGGGAGTACATCAATGAATTCTATATCATCGGGCGTTTTATAGGCAGCGAGGGTTTTCCTGCAGAAATCGAAAATCTCCTCTTTGGTGACAGCCTCACCCTCCGCAACGACCAGATACGCCTTAATCTCCTCTTTTTTATCCTGCTTCGGCACCCCGATCACCGCAGCCTCTTTCACCTTCGGGTGCTGATTGAGCAGATCCTCTATCTCCCGCGGCGAGATGTTATAACCGCCCTTGATAATAATGTCTTTTTTACGGTCGGTGATAAAATAATACCCGTCTTCATCCTTATAGCCGATATCTCCGGTATGGAGCCAACCGTCGACAAACGTCTCGGAGGTGTCGTGGGGCAGGTTGAAGTATCCCTTACTTACCACGGCGCCCCGCAACAACAGTTCGCCGGTTTTCCCCGGCTGCAGCTCGCCTCCCGAACTGTCAACAACCTTCATTTCAATACCGGGAAAGGGAATCCCGATCGAACCGGCTTTTATTTTTTCGGGAGGGTTAACCGCCACCGCAGACGTGGACTCGGTCATGCCAAAACCCTCGATGATTGTGGCGCCAAAAATCTCTTTGAACGCCTCTATGATTTTTACGGGAAGCGGCGCTGCTCCTGAAATGCAATAGGTAAGCCGCGGCCGTTCTTCGTCAGCCCTGCGCTTTGCCGCGAGCATCAGGTGGAGATATTGGGTCGGAATTGCGATAACGACCGTCACTTTTTTCTCAATCATTGTCCTGATGAATTTGCGGGGATGATACTGGGGGATTAAGACGGAAGCGCACCCCCGATACAGAGCCAGTATGCAGGCGTCCGCAAGGCCGAACACATGAAAAAACGGGACCAGGCTGGCAAAGCGGTCGGCAGGCACCGTCTTAATCACGGTTGCCGTTGCATCGCATTCCGCGATAAAATTGCCGTGACTTAGCATCACACCTTTGGGCGAGCCGGTAGTTCCCGAGGTATAGATCAGCGCGGCGAGATCTTCATCTGCGCAATCCTCTGCATGAAACTGGTCGCTCGACTTGAGCATCATCTCCTGAAAAGATACCGTCCCGGCAGGCGCTAAAGAGCCGCGGCCGGTTTTGTGCTGGACCACCACATCAATATCCAGTTTCCGGGCCTCTTCATGATCGATGGACACCTCTGCGCCGGCAAGAATGCCTTTTTTCCGCACCTGCTGAATGATAACGGTTTCCGGGGTCGCTTTTGCCGTCATGATATAGCGTCCCGCGATCTTTCCTTCGCATACCGCAGCAGGCATGGCCGCTAAATCGGCTATATCGCCTTGATTGTTATATAACAGACGCCAAGGATCCGCCATGCTGTCTAATTCCTTGAGGATAAAAATTCATCCACTTCATCGAAAAACTTACCCTGGATTTCAGGAGACGGTTTTGGTGTAAAAAGGCTGACCATAATGTATACCAGCAAATTTACAATTATAGAAACAAGGGTTATTGCATTGCCGAGCTTAAAAACAAAACCGATTATAAGAATTGCCGTGCCCGTAAGGGTTCCTGCGATGGCGCCCTGGGCTGTTCCCCTGCGCCATAAAATAGCGCCAGCCAGGCATGGCGCCCATTGCGCAAAACCCGGAACGGCAATGTGCGTTAGGTAGAGCGCCAATGCTATGGGATTCCAGACGGCAACAATAATGCTGCATATAATGATGCCTATCACGGCGATTCGTGTCCAGCCTATAAGCTGCTTATCAGTCGCATCCTGTTTAAAAAATCCATGTATTATATCCCTTGAAACAAAGATAGCGGATGTCATAAGCTGAACCGCTGCCGTAGAAATTGCAGCCGCTATAACGCCCATGAGTACGAACGTGGCAAACCATTTGGGAAGATACGTTGTTACAATGGTCTGAAGAACAAAATCCGCCTCTGTGCCGGTAACCAGAGGCACTCTGGTGCCGGGCATGTTGCTGATTGCCGGAGCAAGTATCGACCCCCAGATAAACGGGATGGTGTAAAAACAGACGCCCCCGGCAACAATGGCAAGCATGGGGAGCCATTTGAAAACATTCTTTTCGCGCGCGGTCATGGTTCCGATAACAACATGCGGCCAGGAGAATGCCAGCAGCCCGACAATAAACAAACCGCTTATGGTTGCGTGATTAAAATAGTTCTGAGGTCCCGGAGCGGTAAGAAGTGCTGGGCTTTTCTCGGACAAAATCCTGGTTGCTTCGGCAAGCCCTCCCGGAAACAGTATTTTCATGATCCAGATCAGTGAAATCAGGAACGCAAAGGTATCCATAAAACCAAGAAAAATATTAACCCATGCTGTTGATCGCATTCCGCCCATATATACTAAAACCACCATAAGTACCGTCATATAACCAATTCCAATATATTCAGGAACGTTGCACAATGCCTTGAAACCAAGCCCGACACCGCGCGGCTGAATACCGATATAGGGTACGATAAATGAGAGAAGCAGTATAGCCAATATCAATCGTAATGGTTTAGACTGATACCGTTCACTGAGTAATTCGACCGGCGAAAGAAACCGGTTTAAGCGTGATACAGCCCAGAGGCGGGGGCCTAAAAACATATAGAGCGCAGCAAACCCCGCAACACACCCCCAGACAAAGAAGACATAACTGGGGCCATGCTGGTAAAGAAAACCGGTGTATCCATAAAATGTCCAGGCGCTGGATATGGAAAAAAGCATGAAAAAAAACATCACAATAATGCCGATACCGCGCCCGGCCAGCATGTAATCTTCAGAGGTTTTTGAAGAAATCATATAGCCGTAAACAGCCATCCACAAAATTATACCCCCGAAAATGACCAGCGAGACAATGGTCAGTGCAGTAGCCGACATAGCGAATCTCCTTAATGCCGATACGGCCAGAAGAAAAAGAAATAGACCAGATATGCAACAAGCCAGACAAGCAGGAACAGTATACCTGAAAGAAATGGCAGTGTCATGCAGCCGAAGAAGATACGTTCCTGAAAGAAATATTTAGGCACGTAGAGCATGCCCAGCGTCGAGAGTAACAGTATGCAAAGAAAAATTCTTCCTGCGGTATGCCGGACCATCTCTCGCATTTTTCCTCCTGCGTTATCCGTTTCAATCACGATCAGGCGGTAATGTTATTTCAGAAACCGTCTCTGAACAAAAAAGTCATATTGTCATTATTTTAGCAATATACTCCCAAAAGCCAGGCCTGTCAAGGAAAATACACGGAAAAAGGAACCGTCCGGTTTTCCGTGCTTCCTTCCGGCGCCATTTTTATTATTCTATAAATCTTGGCAAACAGCCGGATATTTATTAAATTAATTACAGGGGGTTAATAACAGCTCAACCCGGCAGCACCCGAAGAATCCTGTATAAATCAGGATTAAACACTTCAGGGCTGAAACACAATGGAGTCAACGAATATGGTAACAGAAACGTATGCCAAGGACCGGTTCCTCGTTATTAAAATACCTGAGGTGCTTAATTTGACCTCGAATATCGATGATCTGGAAACGGTTGTTAATGACCTTCTCGAAAAGAATCAGGTGCATATTGCGCTGCACTTTGCCGACGGGTCATATCTGTGCTCCAGCTCGGGCGCCGTGCTTGTCCGCTGCTGGGAAAACATCAAGGAACGAAACGGCACCCTGGCATTGCTTAATGTTAATCAGGATATAAAAGATTTTCTTGCCATTATCGATTTCGACTCTCTGATTAAAACCTGCAATTCAGAGAATGAACTCGAATCATTAGTGACGGAGTCCTAAGTTTGCCGGGGCGAGAGAGCCCCTGTACACGGTTTTTTTGCTATCAAGAGGAATCATTGCGGACGGTGATTATGGATGAAAAACGGCAACTTCACTATTCATTTTCCAGCAAAAAGGATTTAATCGCTTTTTTCAGCCCTATCCTGCCAAAAAAAACCATTCTGGAAGTAATGCATGATATACAAAAAAAATTTACCCGGCGTGAAAACACATCTTCTGCCGAACATAAAATTCAATTCCTCAAAAAATGCGAATGGGAGCTTGTCAGACTTTCGAAAAAAATGTTTTTTAACCCTGATAAGACTGGTACGTAGAGCTCCCTTCCGGCTGCTTCGGGCCGTTGCCTTACAATTTTAAAAAAATACCCTTCCACGCATACAAATTGTTAACCGTATACAAAAATCAGTTATTTTAATGAAGACCACGATTTGCAGAATTTCAGAGTATACTTACAATTAAATACATTGCCATATCGAATTGAAAAGATGCATAACAAAACAGTTTCGCATATCATCTTCTTTCTTGTCGCAGCAGTTACCTCCAGCATATATTCCGGCGAATCCCGCTTCCACCTCATGGTGAAACAATATACCAATCATGAAAATGTATATGAAAAAAGGCACCTTAGGGTAGACCTCGCCGCCCTGTTTGATAATCACAAAGAATATTATCATCCTTCACTCGGAGAAACTTTGCTGTTTGATATGACGGCAATTAACAACTCTCTGGGTATTCAACACATAAAGAATTATGAAACTACCCTCTCTGAGAAATCGCGGATATTTACTATTGATTTAAATTTTAAAAAATATGACCAGAAATACCTCAAAAAAAGCTTGCCGGACACCAACATAGTAAACCATGATACCACAGAAAATTCATTTTCCCTTTATAGTCAATACCGCTTCAACCGGGCGAGATATTTTCTTCAGAATACTAGTAAAGCACCTCCCTTCATTCAATTAACAACAACCCTCAACGGCGAATTATACCACGACAAAAAATCCGCGTATTATAAAGAGTTGGCAGCAATTAATAACGATGCCTTAAAATCTGAATGGATTGTCAGTAGAAAACAGAGTGCAACGATGGTGTGGGATATTTTCGGCTTCATCGGCGCGGGAAGACCAACTAATATAACCCCGGTATATCAGTCTCTGATTATCGAAAAGAGACTTATCAGAAACGGCGTCGCCAAATATATACTTTCTGAAACGACTCTTGGTGCGTTGGCAGAACTTCTGGGCAGAAATAACACCTATGCATTGAAAAAATATGACTATGCCAGAGAATTCAAGGCAAGGGTTGACAGCATTATACTACAGGACAGCGCTGTCGAAAAGCCCAGGCTGCGCTATATATCCTCAATAGAATTACAAAAAATCATGCTCTGCAATACCCCCCTGTTTCTCACCAGGCCGCGATGCAGAATCTTTACCGCCAGCAGGCTTTTTACCAGTATATACCGGGTGAACGACCATTACCCCTATAACGATACCATACCGGATACTTCGTATACAAAGAGCAAAGCACACTATGAACACCTTCTCGGTATAGATTTTCGATGGGGAATCCCCTGCGCAAAATACTGGTTTTTAGACCTGTATGCACAAAGAAATATTCTATCAACCGACCGGAAATTGTCCCCCATAAACCTGAACAAAGCGCTTGATATACAGCTGTCAATACAATCAACGTGGTGGATTTCACCATGGTTCATCTGCGATGCCGGGGTCAGGTATCTTCCTGCATGGGTTGTCGTTCCCCGTGCCGCCCCGTACCAGAGTTACTGCAATTTCAACCTTTTCGTAGAGGACAATCTGCAATTGAAAGCAACGGTATCATATAAAAAATACAACCGTATACACACATCATATCTCTATTGGTTTGAACCGGTTACGAGGATCGACGAAGGAATGATTATTTCCCTGTCAGCAACATACGGTTTTTGATCCCGTTTATTCGCGGAAACTATTTGGGCAATAATCATCCGTCGCGGGTATAACCTGACGCCTCTGCGAACACAGCTACTATGTAAAGAGCGACCGCAGTAAATTATTTATTATTATTATTCCACGGGCGGGATTCATATACTATATTTTTACATACCTGTCCTTTTTTAAGGAGCATACTTCATGCCAAAAACGTTCAACACGAGCATCGAAAATAAAACGGGATCTCTGTGGATCACCTTTAAAGATTCCATAGACATGGATAATTACAAGATAATCGAGGATGGCATCTCACAAAAAATCAAGGAAAGTGATTTACAGAACGTTGTCATCGATCTGTCGAAAACAGCAGCTCTCTTCAGCGCGGGTCTTGGCGTCATCATGCGCATGCACCATTTTGTGACGGGAAAAAACAAACAGATCTTTATAGTTAACGCCTCTGAAAAAGTAAAAGAGAGCCTCGAGGTAATGAACCTGAATAAAATATTATCGATCTATTCGTCTGTTGAGGAATTTAATGCTTCTCTGGAAAAGTCCGCCCGGAAATAACTAATCCGGCAAAGCCGGAAAATAAGGACTTGATTTTGTATGCTTTGCGGCATAAGTGTCTGTACGCTGACTTATCTACGCTTTGATTATATCTACTCGTATTGCGTAGATAATTCAGCTACAGACACTAATCCTCTGATATTATTCTCAACGTAACCTCTGCCGCAGCTCTGACGTCCTGGCATGCATCGCTCCCCAGAACGCACTTTAATGCATCCACGGCGGGGAGGGCGTTATCCCCAAGTCTTTTTAAGGTAACCACTGCCGAAAGTCGCATCTGTTCGTTCTGATCGTTCAGCGCCCGTATAAGGTCCCGAACTCCCAGTTTGCCGATCCTCTCAAAAGCGCTCATGACCAGCTCCCGGACGATCTGGTCGGGATCGGTCAGGTGTTTTTGCAGGATAGTGATAATATTCGGGGGGAAATTACTGAAGTTGCCCAGTGCCACCAAAGCAGCCCGTCTGATATGAACATTCTGGTCGTTCATTGCCAGGATTAACGCATTATTCAATTCGACGGTCATTGCCGGTGCTATACAACCCAATGCCTCGATAGCCAGTCTCCGCACCTCTTCGTCATTGTCTTTAATAGATATCTCTATAAGATCGTTTATAGCTGCTTTGGCTTTGGGGCCCATAATCCCCAACTCTACAACAGCCGCCCTTCGTTCATCGACATCGCTGCTTGATAGTTTTGCCATATTCTTGGATGCGGTAAGGCAACCCGACATCATCACCAGAAAAAAGAATCCAAACAAACCCCTTACAAAATATCTCCATGCCACTCTGTTTTTTCTCATAATTAAAAATCCTTGGAAAATGGTTTTAAAGAAAATGGTTGAGAGACAGGTGAACAACAGAAAAGGCCTCCAACGTGTTGCTCTTTTTTACTCCTGCATGGGGTTTAGCAGGATGTCGTATATATATAATACAATACCCTAAAATTTTAAGAATTGCAAAAAAAATTTAAATAATTTTAAAAAAGCGGCAAGTTCTTGGTTTTGATAATCCTATAGCATGCGGGATGCCGGAAGGAACTCTTTTTTGAGGTGTATTTGGCCACAATGCGGCTGAGCGCAGCCTGATCGATTTTTGTGGAGTATCCGGATTCGAGCCATTTGAGGGCTTCGTTTATCTCCTGTTGCAATGATCCGGTAAAAACAAGATCCGGGGTGATACCTTTTTCGTGGTAATCGCTATCGTTCACAGGAAAAAACCTATACCCGGTAATCACAAGGTGTGCATTATTCAGCAAGGTAAAAACATTTTGTCCGATAGCCTTGCCGAAACTCTTATTACCTATTATATATGCTTTTGCGCCAAGCCCGTCGCGTAGGGCGACAGTCAGCAGTTCAGCCGCGCTTGCTGAGTTGTTATCGATAAAAATAACAATTTTTTTCCCTTCCCACACATTATCGTCCTCCGTACACTGCCAAATCTCATTTTTTACCAATCCGGTATCCTGTGCCGAATTAATCTTTGTTTTTCTGTAACTCACGGAAAGGTAGGAGGTTCCTTTGGCCAGAAACGATTCAATAAACTGTATGCTGACATCAATATATCCGCCAGAGTTCGCCCGTAAATCGATAATCAGGTTCGGATGGTTTTTCATAATGCTGTTATATTTGTTTATTATCGTACTATAAAGATTCGGATCCATAAAATCATCGATATGAAGATAGGCAGTGCTGTCTGTTATCGCATACACGCTATCTGCCCAAACAGTGTTTCCGGATTCCAGCGAATAGTCTGCGCCCATTCTTCGGGACAGGTAATAATATTCGGCGACAAAATACTTTTTATTGGCCCAGTGAATATGCAGCGTATCATATATGCTGTCGACCAGGTGTTGTATGCTGTCAAATTCCAGAACTCTTTCGCGGGCAGGCACTCTATCGGTATACAGACTGAACGCCTTGCAATACTGCCATACGCGCTCAACCTCAACAATGTCTCTGTGATCCGGGTCGGTGGGCAGTTTATTACAGGCAGCCAGCATCAATAGAGAAGCTATAAAGCTTATAAGAAATTTTTGTTTCATAAAATTCGTCATTCTTATTGCGTGAAGTGTATCTCGTCGCTCGTATCTCGTGAAGCGTTTTTCACCATCCACCATCCACCATCCACCATCCACCATCCACCATCCATCATTCATCATCCTGCATCCTGCATCCTGCATCCTGCTTCTTAATCACCGGCCATTGATCCTTGCCCCTTCTCCGCTCCCCTGCGAACCGCCAGAATCCGCTCCCTGTAATCCTTGCTCTTAAAAACATAATTCCCGGCCACAAAAACAGTTGCGCCGTTTTGTGCGGAAACCTCCGCTGTCTCCTCAACAATGCCGCCATCCACCTCTATATCAAGTGTATGATTGATACGCTTTGCCTCGTTATAAACAGCTTTCACCTTGGGCATGACGTCGGCTATGAACTTCTGGCCGCCAAAACCCGCATACACCGTCATCAGCAGTACAAGGTCGATCTGTTGTAACAGGGGAAGAAACAGCTCAACCGGTTTATCCGGATTTACCGTTACCCCCGCTTTTGCGCCGCTTTGCCGGATCTGACCAAGCACCGCAGCAAGGTCCGCGCACGCCTCCGCATGCACGGTAATTATATCGGCTCCTGCATCCCGGAAGTTTTTAATATATTTCTGCGGTTCTACAATCATAAGATGAACATCAAGCGGTATAGATACGCATTTTTTGACAGCTTCAACAACAAGCGGGCCAAAAGAAATATTCGGCACAAAACAGCCGTCCATAATATCGCAATGAATCATATCCGCACCCGCATCTTCAACCGCTTTGACCTCTTTTTCCAGGGTTCTGAAATCCGCGGATAAAATCGACGGCGCTATCAGTATTTTCCTGTCTTTCATAAAAAAACCATCTCTCCCTGCATATCGATACGTGACTGCACGCTCCGCCCCGGAGCACTTCTAAAATAATATACCCATCCCCCCTGCGAGTAAAAATAAAAACGGCACGCTATACCTCACGTGCCGTACCAATTCAAACAATCCCCGCAGCAGCAAAAAACTATGCGGCAGCAGTGCTTTTAATAAGCTGCAGCGCGATCTCGTTTCTCTGAATCTGGTTGGTTCCCTCATATATCTGGGTGATCTTCGCATCGCGCATCCTCTTTTCCATGGGATATTCGCGCATATAGCCATACCCGCCCATAATCTGCACCGCGTCCACCGTGACCTTCATGGCAACATCGGAGCAGTAGAGCTTGCTCATGGCGGACTCCTTGGCGAATTTCTTCTCTTTCGCGTCGATGGTCCGGGCTGTAGCATAGAGCAGGGCACGCGCCGCCTCTATCTGCGTGGCCATATCGGCAAGCATGTGCTGTATCGCCTGGAACGAAGATATGGTCTGGCCGAACTGCACGCGCTCGCGGGAGTATTTCAGCGCGTCCTCAAATGCGCCGGCGGCTATGCCCAGGGCCTGTGCGGCGACACCGGGCCGCGAATAGGTGAGGGTATTGATGGCAACGATGGAACCCATTACTTCCCGATCGAGTATGTTCTCCTTCGGCACTTTACAATCCTGGAATACCAGTTCAGTGGTGCTGGACGCACGTATGCCCATTTTATCCTCGTGCTTGCCGAAGGTGAATCCCGGCGTACCTTTTTCCACGATAAACGCGGTGAGACCGCGTGCGCCCTTCGCGGGGTTGGTTTTCGCAATAACGGAATAAATCTCCGCGTTTTCGCCGTTCGAAATCCATTGTTTCGTGCCGTTGAGCACATAATAGTTTCCATCGGCCCTGGCCGTTGTTTTCATCCCGAGAGCGTCGGATCCGGCATTTGCTTCAGTCAGACCGAACGCGGCAAGCTTTCTGCCTGCTGCAATCTCCGTCAGGTACTTCTTTTTCTGCTGTTCGTTGCCGAAAAGCAGTATGGGGAAAGTACCAAGGGCTGTCGCCGCGAAGGCAAGGGTAATACCGCCGCATACCTTCGCCATCTCTTCGACCGCCAGACACAGCTCCATGACCCCGCCGCCGAAGCCGCCGTATTCCTGGGGAATATAGAGACCGCACAGATCAACCTCCGCCATTGCTTTGACAACATCCCAGGGGAAGATGCCTTCGTGGTCGTATTTTTCCCGAACCGGAAGCATCTTCTTAAGCGCAAGCTCCCGTGTTGTCTGGACAATCATCTGCTGTTCTTCCGTTAAAAACCAATTCATGATTCTACTCTCCTTTATTCTGTGAAATGATATATTCTTTGTTATACCGGGGTAATGCATTAAACGCCGCATTCTGCTGCGCCTCTTTTTTGTTGGAACCCTGGCCTTCCCCAAGGCGGACGCCCGCGATCTCTACGGCGATTCTGAATTTCTTCGCATGATCGGGACCCTCTTCGGACAGCATCACATACCCCGGAATGCCGAACCCGTCCCCCTGCGCAAGCTCAAGAATCTTGCTTTTAAAATTGACATTCTGCTCGTCGTGGATAACATGTTCAATCCGGTTGAACAGCAGGAAATCAAGGAGCCTTCGCGCGCTTTCAATGCCGCCATCCAGGTATACCGCGCCCAGTAACGCCTCAAAAGCGTTGGAGATTATTGAAAACCGTTTCTGCCCGCCGCTCTTCTTTTCGGATTGTCCCATGGTCAGATAGGACCCGAGCTCGACAGCCCGCGCGATCTCCGCCATGATCTTCCTGCTTACCAGAAGTGATTTTATCTTGGAAAGCTGTCCTTCCGTATATTCCGGATACCGGATATAGATATTCTCCGTTACCAGACAATTCAGAATAGCATCACCAAGAAATTCAAGGCGCTCGTTTGAATCGCTGTTTTTTTTATGCTCCGCATTGATACACGACCGGTGAGTGAGCGACAGCTTGAGCAGCTCCCGGTTTTTAAACTGATATTGTATCCGCTTTTGTAACCCATCAAGCGCCCGGTCTGAATGGGGATCTTTTTTGGCTGGGCCGAAAATATCCTTGATGCGCTTAGCGGTTCGTTTCAGAAGGCTCATATTTTTTCAAAACCAGCGATGCATTGTGACCGCCAAAACCGAAAGAGTTACTCATGACATACCGCAACGGTTTTTCCACCGCCGTATTAGGCGTAAAATTAAGCGGGCATTCCGGATCAGGATTTTCATAATTAATGGTCGGCGGAACGATATTTTCAACCAACGCCAGTGCGGAAGCGATGAATTCAACACTGCCAGAAGCGCCGAGAAGATGCCCGGTCATCGATTTCGTGGAACTGATGGCCATCGTGAGAGCATGCTCTTTGAAAACCGCCATCATCGCTTTCGTCTCGTGCTTGTCATTATATTCAGTGGACGTGCCGTGCGCATTAATATAGTCAATATCCCGGTATTCAATTCCGGCCATTCTGATAGCCATTTTCATTGCACGCTGCGCTCCCTCATGATCGGGTGTCGGCGCGGACATGTGATACGCGTCGCCCGTAGCGCCGTACCCGACAAACTCCGCGTAAATCTTCGCGTTGCGGGCCAACGCATGCTCCAGCGTTTCAAGAACGACTATTCCCGCTCCCTCGCCCATGACGAACCCGTCGCGTTGCGCGTCAAAGGGGCGGCTGGCTTTCTGGGGGGCGTCATTGCGCGTGGAAAGCGCTTTCATCGAACAGAAACCCGCCACGCCAAGCGGCGTGATCGTTGCTTCCGTTCCACCCACAACCGCAACATCCATCATACCTGCTTTTAACACCAGCAACGCGTCTCCAAGTGCGTGCGATCCGGAAGCGCAGGCGCTTACCACCGAATAATTCGGGCCTTTCAGGCCGTATTTTATGGATATCAGTCCTGCCGACATGTCCGAAATCATCATGGGAATCAGAAAAGGCGATACTCTTTTGGGTCCGCGGTTAAAAAGCTTATGACATTCGTCTTCGAGGGTCTTCAGCCCGCCGATACCGGATCCGATCATAACGCCGCACCGTTCACGATCCAGCGTATTCAGATCCAGACCAGAATCCAGCATTGCTTCATGTGCTGCTGCAAGCGCAAAAAGAATGAAACGGTCAGTGCGGTTGACCTCCTTCACTTCCACGAATTTCGTGAAGTCCAGGCCTTTAACCTCCGCCGCTATACGGCTGGTGTATTCCGACGCATCAAATAAGGTAATAGGTCCAGTTCCTGAATTCCCCGCCTTCAATGACGTCCAGAATTCATGAACGGAATTGCCGACTGGAGTTACTGCACCAAGACCGGTAACAACAATTCTTTTTGACATGAAAACTTACCCCTTTATAATAACGGTCGCTCCCTGTGCATGAAAAAGTAACTAGTATCTGTTCAAGATTGACTTCTCGCAACTTTACGCCCCCAAAATCCCCCGAAGGGGGACTTGTAAGGTCTTGATTTTATTATAAAATTCATGCTCAATAAAAGTCCCCCTTCGGGGGATTTTGGGGGCGTAAACGTCAATTTAGAACAAAACCTAAACAATATAAAAAGTCGGTACGAATAGTGCCTCTCGAAACAAGAGTATTCATACCGATTTCAGGTATTCTTTAAAATAGAATTATTTTTTTGATTCTATATAGGACAGCGCATCCTTTACTGTTTTAATTTTCTCTGCGTCCTCATCCGGTATCTCAATATCAAATTCGTCTTCCAGTGCCATAATAAGCTCGACCTGATCCAGAGAATCCGCCCCTAAATCATCAACAAAAGATGCCTGATGTGTCACTTTGTCTTCACTAACGCCAAGTTTCTCTGCAATGATTTTTTTCATTTTGACTTCGTTTTCGCTCACGATCTGCTCCTTTTAAGAATGGTTAATGTGTTAGTGGTTTTCTTTAAAATGGTTAATTTGCACGTTACATGACAAGTCCGCCGTCAACGGTCAGCACCTGTCCTGTTATATAATCAGCAAGCGGCGACGCCAGAAACAGGACGGTATTGGCTACGTCCTGCGGCAGCCCCAGCCGTTTCATCGGTATCTTTTCAATAAATTTCTGCCGCTCCGGTTCAGCCAGCTTATCGGTCATGGCCGACTGAATGAATCCCGGCGCAACGGCATTAACGGTTATAGCCCTGCCTGCAAGCTCGCGCGCAACGGTCTTCGTCAAACCGATCATGCCTGCTTTTGCAGCGGAATAGTTGGCCTGTCCTGCATTCCCGATAAGACCGACAACCGAGGAAATATTAATGATCTTGCCTCCACCGGCTTTCATCATCGGGCGGGCGATCTCCCTGCAGCAGAAAAAAACGCTTCTCAGATCGATGTCCAGCACGCTGTCCCAGTCTGAATCTTTCATGCGTATCAAAAGCGTGTCTTTGGTTATGCCGGCATTATTGACCAGAATATCCATTTTCCCGAACGCCTCGAGAAAAGACGAGATCATGGCGGAAACGCTGCCGCTGTCGGAAACATCCGCAACAAGAGCCAAAGAACGGCATCCCGCAGCTTTGATATCTTCCGCGGTCTTCTGCGCGGTCTGCTCATCGATGTCGCTGACCGCGACATCGGCGCCTGCATTGGCAAGGGTTAACGCGATCTCGCGGCCGATGCCTCTGCCGCCGCCGGTAACCAGCGCTGTTTTTCCTTTAAGATGTATCACGGTTCTCTTTGTACTCCTTCGGTTACTGCATACAAGAATATAAATTCTCAACAGTGTCACACGAAACAACATTTATTTGATCGCAGCATTTTCTGACCAGACCCTTAAGCACGCTGCCCGGTCCAACCTCCAGCGCTGAAAAAGCGTTCAGCTCTTTCAGGCATCGGATCGAATCCACCCACCGCACCGGCGAAAGAAGCTGTCTGACCAGAAGCGTTTTAAGGGTCTGTGCGTCATTTTCAGGCTTCGCCGTGACGTTGGTTATGACGGGACACGCCGCATTACTGAAAGTAAATGACGCGATATACTGCTCGAACTCATCCGCGGCCGGTTGCATGAGCGGCGAATGAAACGCACCGCTTACCGGCAGTTTAATGACCCGTTTCGCACCCGCGCTGCCAAGCTTCTGGCCTGCGCTCTCTATGGCCGAAACGTCACCGGAAATGACAATCTGGTCGGGCGAATTATCATTTGCCGCCACCACAACGCCCTCGGTGACCTGTGAAAGAACCTCTTCTATCGCACTCCGGGAGAGCCCGATGACCGCAGCCATCGTCCCTTTTGTCCGGGCGCCGGCCTGCGCCATAAGCTCGCCGCGCCTGGCGACAATCTTCAGCCCGTCCGCAAACGATACGACTCCCGCAGCGTATAAAGCGCCGTATTCGCCAAGAGAGTGTCCCAGGGTGTACAACGGCGTCATCCCCTTTTCGCGCAATACGTCCGTGACTGCGGCCTCCATGGTAAAGAGCGCCGGCTGGGTATTCCTGGTCGCCTGCAGCTCCTGGTCGGGCCCTTCGAATATAACCGCTTTCAGATCGCGCGCAAGGATATCGTTTGCTTCATCGAATCGCTTTTTCGCTGCGGGAAAAGAGTCATAAAAATCCTTTCCCATGCCGACTTTCTGCGACCCCTGTCCCGGGAACATAAAAACTTTTTTCATGGTTTTTACCTGTCCTGCTTTTGTGTTTCCTGATTAAAGAGTACGTTGCCGCCACTCAGCCCGGCGTTTCTCTAAAACCGCATCACAACGCTTCCATAGGTTAACCCGCCTCCCAGCGCCGTGAGTGCAAGCAGCATGCCTTTTTGTATCCTGCCTGCGTCAAGCCACTCCTGCAATGCCAGGGGAATCGACGCGGATGAGGTGTTTCCATATTTAGCGACATTGAAAATGACTTTTTCCGGCGGTATTTTAAGGCTGCCAGCCACCGATTCCATGATACGGATGTTAGCCTGATGCGGTACGAACACGTCAATATCTTCACAGGTCAGCGAGCACTTTTTCAGGCATTGCCGCGTAACCTCGCTCATGAGGCGGACGGCCGACTTATACACCTCCTGCCCGTTCATGGACATCTTCTGCCTGCCGTCAAAAATCTTCGTTTTCAGAATTTCGCTTTGAGTGCAGTCGGCGGCGACAACCGCTCCAAGAATTCCCCTGTCCGGATCGTCCGATGCCCTTATAACAACGGCTCCGGCGGCATCGCCGAAAAGAATACAGGTGGTGCGGTCGTTCCAGTCAAGAATCCGGGAAAGCACCTCGGTGCCTACTACCACGACCGTTTTACACTGCCCGGTCAGGATCAACGAGTTCGCCAGTGTAACGCCGTAGAGCAGGCCGGTGCACGCCGCTGAAAGGTCAAAGGCAAACGCCTTCGGACATCCTATGTTCCGGGCGATACAGCAGGCTGTCGAGGGAAAGAAGTTATCCGGTGTGGCGGTTGCGCAGAAGAGTGCGTCCACTTCGGACGGATCGATACCCGCATTCCGGAGGGCCTGCAACACAGCCTGTGACCCGAGCGTCATGGCCGGGTCGACGATGTCTTTATCCATGATATGCCGTGTGCGTATTCCCGTCCGCTGGACAATCCACTCATCCGAGGTGTCCAGATATTTCTCAAAATCAAAATTGGTCATGACCTTATCCGGCACTGCGGTTCCTACCGATATCATAGCTGCTCTTTGTGGTGCCATATGTTATTCGCTACCCTTTCTATTCACAAAGTTATAGTACAAACGCTTTCTGCCTGACAGCCTGCGCAGCCGCAAAAATGGCCTGGGCAATGGCTTTGGATGAAGATGCCCCGTGCGCCTTCAACACAATACCTTTAAGGCCCAGAAGCGGAACGGCGCCATAATTTTCAGCATTTAAAATACTCATTTTTTTCTTCAATGTTTCAACCAGTTTCTGATTACCTTTAAGAACCGTCTCCGTCAGAGAATGAAAGCTCTCGCAGGCCTTTAACAGTACATTGCCCGTAAAACCGTCGCATACGACGACGTCGGCATCCCCCGAAAGGACGCGGCCGCCTTCAATGAATCCGTGGTATCCCCTGCATCTGCCGGCAAGAATCTTCGCCGCCTCCATGATGGTCCGTGTTCCTTTCGAAGATTCAGCGCCCACATTCAAAAGCGCGACCGAAGGGTTGTCGATCGCGAAAAACAGCCGTACATAGTGGTAGCCCATGAGCCCGAAGCTCACCAGGTGTTCCTTCCTGCAATCAAGATTGGCGCCGACATCAAGCAACAGGGTCGGGCGTGATGCGGTTGTGGGCAGCAGAGCCGCAAGTGCGGGCCGGGAAACATCCTTGCTGCGACCAAGTAAAAAAAGCGCCGCGCTGATCACGATCCTCGTGTCGCCCGCACTCAACGATGCGCTGACAACGCCTTCCTTCTGCAAAGAAATGCAGCGGATGATCGACGACTCTTTTCTGTTTTTCCAGACACGCGACGGAACATCCTTTTCATGCACGCTTGCCGCGCAATGAACAATGATAATGTCCCGATCATCGTTCTTTTTCGACCAGCCGCGCGATTGCAGCAGTTGCTGTATCTGACTCTCTTCACCGCACACATAAATCTTTAACGGGGTTTCACTGCACCGCTGCGCTTCCAGGATTCCATCGATAATGACTTCCGGGCCGAAATCTCCGCCGTGAACATCAACCGCAAGACTTACGGGTTGCATAGCTATTCTTTCGGCTGAACCACCTCGACACCCGCGTAATACCCGCAATTGGGGCACACACGGTGTGATACCTTCGGTTGTTTGCAATGCGAGCATACAACGGGTTTCGTCGCCGACAATCTCAGATGAGAGCGTCGTTTATCACGTCTTGTTCTGGATGTTCTCTTCTTTGGCACTGCCATAAACACTTCTCCCTTAATTAATTATGTATCTTTCTGCATTTTTTTCTTTACTATGTTCAACGCTTCCCAGCGGGGATCGATGGCATCCCCCTGTTTCGCGTTGCCCGCCGAATCTCCCGTATAGGCAATTCCCGGGCATTCGTCCGTGCATAACGGTTTTATGGGCACATTAATCATAACCTCTTCATAAACAGACTGGCGTATATCAATGGTCGTATCGTGATCGCTGAAAACATAGTCACCCGCGCTTTCAGGCCCGTCCTTGATGCCCGACGCTTTTTTGTCCTGAATAATGACATCGACCGTCCCCTTTACCGGCTGCATGAACGGTTCCAGGCATCGCGAGCACTCCTGTTCCACCCTGCACGCGTAGGACAGCCGTATGCAGATCTGATGAGCCACCCGCTCTACCTCGGCATGACAAAACACCGTGCCGGCAAACCGGCACTCACGTATCTGCTCATCGGTCATGGTGACATCCTGCTCGATAACGGAATGTCCCACCGGGATTTCTTTAATATTTATAAACATAGCAAAGCGTACAAAATAATTACACTCTGAAAAAAGTGTCAAGAAACAAATAACAGCACCGTAAAAATTTTACAGAGAAGAAGCTATCTGAGAACTTGCCTTTTTAAAAAGATCCTCTGCTTCCCGTGCCTTCTGACGCATGACTCTTTCCCTGATCTCTTCCTGAGCCGAATCCTCGGCTCTGAAATAAAGCCGGTAATACTTGGCTGCTTCATTCAAGTTACTCATCGCTTCATTGATGGTAGGTACAGTTCCAGGGAATACCGTTTTCTCGTTTTTCAGGTTTTCGAACCCTGTTTCCAAAGCAGCAATATTATTTTTCATGGAGTTTGCGCGTCCTACCAGCTCGTCCAGCTCGGTAGAAAAATCCCTTAAATCCACATTGACCATGGTTGACGCATATCCTGCGCCCTGATTGATGATCTCCTTTATCTTATTTGCCGCTTCGATTTTTTTCCGATCTTCCATAAAAGACTGTTCCTGATTGCGTGCACGGTCCTCGACTTGCTGCTTTTCGAGCTGCAGATTCCGAATCTTCTCCTGCTGCTTCATATCCGCGCCGTAATTTGAATACTGAACGATTGCCCACACGGTCCCTGCGAGGATGATTGTTGCTATCAGAAACGAGCCCAACAGCCTGCCCAGACCATGTGCATTTATCGCGATCATATATCCCAGAAGCGTAATGCCGATCAATACACCCAACAACATTATTTCAATAGACATACTCAAAACCCTCTTTTGAATGATAATGGATTGAGGCTATGTTCCCTCTGACATACTAAAATAGAAATTCTTCAGCATCAATTGCAACTGTCTCTTGATTTTTTACTCTTTTACACACTTCTATTAAAGACCGCCATCAGGCGCCAGGCCAAAAACAAAGGATTCGAAAGCTTCCGCCTGCATTATCCGATTGCAGCCTGACCGCACAAGAGTTATTATTCCGCTCTGTATGCCCTAACCCAGACAAGCTGGACTTTAGTCCTTTAACCTTTTACACAGAACAACAGGATAAGAACCCCACTGGTGTGGGACTAAAGCCTTCACGAAATAATTTTCTGCCTAAAAACGTCAGAAAATTATTTCTAAGGTTCTAAACAGTATTTGGCCGACTTTGTATGCTGGTAATAAAATAATACAGGGGTAGTTGTCTACCCCTAAAATTAATTGCTATCCTTACTACTTTAGAATAGCCGGCCTTTTAGAACGGCAAATCATCTTCCACTGCCGTATTCGGTTCAAACACCGCACCGGCAGGTTCTGCTTCTCCATGCTCATCAGAGGCGAAATCGCCTGTTCCGGCCTCGGCTGGGCCGCCCAGAAATTTAATCTGGTTTGCAACAATCTCAGTTTTATATTTTTTATTGCCATCCTTATCATCCCATGACCGTGTGGTGATTCTTCCTTCAATATATACCGACCGGCCTTTCTTCAGATACTGATTTGCAAGTTCAGCCAGTTTGTTCCAGGCAACTATATTGTGCCACTCTGTACGGTCCTGCTTTTCTCCGTTCTTACCACTCCATCGTTCCGTTGTGGCGATGGAAAACGACACGACCGGCGTGCCGTTCGCTGTGCGCCGAAGCTCCGGGTCTCTTCCCAGATTACCGATTAGTATTGCCTTGTTCACTCCTGCCATAAAATCCTCCATGGTGGTAAATGATGTGGAATTCTTGAAACATGTTCTGCTTTTATCAGCTATTAAATATCTACTATTCCAGAATTAAAAGCAAGTTTTTTAATGCCCCTTCGGTAGAATGCACTTTATACCATATCCTGAGGTACGTGCATCGGAGTATACCTGCCATTTCTTCGATATACTCAGGTTGAGCGGTTTTTCCTTTGTATCGTACCGAACGAAAATTAAAACCGCGTTATGGAGGGAGTGATGATTATCCGCCCGCAGGATACATGTTTTTTCAGAAACCAGCATGCGGCCGGCCGCTTTGAGTACCCGACAGTTCTGTCGGGTATCAGTTTGTTTTATCATCAATAATAGCAACGGCGACAAATGCTATCGAGGCGGCAAGAATCGTTAAAACCATGTAGAGGACGAACGGGTTTCTTTTTTTCTTCTTGGTTACCCTGGTCAGTTGTGCGATATCCTTCCAGGCTGTAATCCGTACAATGCGTTTATCTATAACCACAGCCTTTATGACCCACCGAGGGTCGGGATCCATACCGATATATATGCTCGCCTTTTTATTTTTTAAGGACATCCTGGTGTCACTGTTCACAATTTTATAGTCTTTAAAAACCGACCTGCCCGGGAAATCCAGTTTCGGTTTACCCGTGATGTGGATGCCATAAAAATCGAGGACCAGTTTCTTTTGCGCCGAGCTGTAATATAACCAGAAATCCTTCGGTTCAGCATTGAAAACAAGATCCAGCCCGTAGAGAACTTTTTTCTCCTGTTTATTGACAATTGGGGCGCCAGGCAATACAAACGCCAGCAGCGTAAGGTCTTCCGCTGCCCCAGAAATGCAATACAGGGCAACCAGCACGCATACCCGCATGCCCTGATTGCGGAAAAAAGAGATAACGCTGCTGCTCATGGTTCCTGACATTGATACAACCATCAACCGTGTATGTAAAAAAACCGCCGGTTTTAATTTCCTGCCATCGTGATACTAATTATACTATTGCCAGAACGTAAAACACAAATACTATATTTTCAGTGTCCGCTATGAAAAAAACCGGGATATAATATATTTTTCAGACTCCGGCGTTCTGGCTTTAAAATAAATCAAAGCACTTTTATGGAGATTATTTCGGATGAAACTCTCGAAAGAAACGCTGCGGCGGCGGAAAAATACCGGACCGAAAATAACCATGCTTACCTGTTATGATTACCCCACGGCAAAACTGCTGGATACGTGCGGGATCGATGTCCAGCTCATAGGTGACAGCGTGGGCACCAATATTCTGGGCTATCCGGACGTCTCCATGGTAACGGTCGCCGATATGGTTCACCATATCAAAGCGGTGGCGCGCGGTGCAAAAAAATCTTTCGTCCTCGGCGACATGCCCTTCGGCTCCTTTAAAACAAAAACCCTTGCCCTTGCAAACGCCCGCCTCTTCATGCAGGAGGGCGCGGACGGCGTGAAAATCGAAACCGAAAAAGAGTCTGTCGACATCATCGCTCACGTCGCATCGTCGGGCATTCCAGTGTGCGCGCATATCGGGTACACGCCGCAGACGCCCGGACTCTGCCCGTCGGTTCAGGGAAAAGACCTGGAACGGGCGCGCGAGCTCATAACCCTGGCGCAGCAGAGCGAAAAATCGGGCGCTTTCATGATTGTGCTTGAACTCATTCCCGAAAAATTATCGCGGCTTATCACCGATCTGCTGACAATACCCACCATCGGTATCGGCGCCGGAAGATATTGCGACGGCCAGGTTCAGGTTATACTGGATACCCTCGGCCTCTCTGAAAAAACATTCCGTCATGCCAAGACCTATGCGGATGGTTCCTCGCTTGTCAAAGATGCGGCCATGCAGTATATATACGAAGTCCGCAACGGCCTTTTCCCGGCCGAAATAAATTCCGCTTCCATGCCGGACGATGTTTTCAACACGCTCTCTCATGCATTGTCACAAAAGGCGACCGCACTATGAAACACGCATATACCACCGAGCTCCGCATTGCGCTGGAAGCGGCAAAAAAGGCAGGGGACATCCAGCTCCGGAGCCGGAATAAAATCGCGCGCATCGAGTATAAACCCGACAACTCGCCGGTAACGGCGATTGACAAAACCTGCGAAGGTGTTATTCGCGATATGCTCCTGGCCGCATTCCCCGGCGACGGGATTCTTGGCGAAGAGACTGGCGATATGCCCGGCACAAGCGGCAGAAAATGGATCGTCGACCCGCTTGACGGAACCAGGCCCTATCTGCGCGGCATTCCGACGTTCAGCACCATCATCGGCCTTGAACATGACGGCGACTATGTCGTGGGCGTCACCCATTTCGCGGCCTTGAACGAAACCTGCTGGGCGAGCAAAGGGGGCGGGGCTTTCTGCAACAGGCGCAGGCTGCATGTGTCAAAAACCAAAAAAACCTCATCAGCCATGGGCAGCAGCCTGGGATATATCGAAAAATCTCGTTCAAAACAAGGCAAAAAACTCCTTTCATTGATGAAACGATGGGATTATGTGTACGGATTCATGGATGCCTATTCGTATATGAGCGTTGCTGCCGGGAAATTAGACGTTTGTATAAGCCTCATTGATAAACCGTGGGACAAGGTTTCGGCAGCATGCATTGTTTCCGAAGCCGGCGGCCGGTTTTCGGACATACACGGAAAAAAAACCATCTACAGCGACACCCTGATTTTATCAAACGGACTCCTGCACGAAAAAATAGTACACCATTTTCAATAATTTCATAATGTATTTTATCCTGCTTATGACACTGATACATAAGGTGCGATACCGGTCAAAAGACACTGAATTCGTACCTCATAACAATAAGCACCTGTTCCACAACGTATTTTTAGTGTTTTATTGATACTTCAAAGCATCCAGCGGAGGAAAATCGATTGGAAAACGCAGCAAAAAAACGCAGAAGTGAAAAAGAGGGTATTTCAAATTTTTCAAAAGAGATGGCATCGGCCCTTGTAATGGCTTTTATCGCCATTATATATATAATTCAGGCATTTAAAATTCCCACTGGATCGATGGAAGAAAGCTTAAAAGTGGGTGATTTTCTCCTGGGTTTGAAATTTATCTACGGTTCGCCATTAGCACCCTTTACCTATAAAAAATTACCTGCCATTACCAATCCAAAACCCGGCGACGTGGTCATTTTCGAATATCCTGGAACAGACATGAAAGATTATATAAAACGGTGTGTTGCCGGCCCCGGTCAAACCATTCAGATCGATGAAACCAGAGTGATAGTTGACGGAAAAGAAATAAAACTTGCTCCCCACGGAAAATATGATCAAGCAGGAATAAGCTCCTTCACTCCCACTGACATTATACACTTCAAACCATTGCGCATACCAGCCAAAGGGGACACTATCTACCCGAATTCTCTTGAAATCCGGGAATTTCTGTTTTTAAAGAACCTCATATCACAAGAGAATCCAGGAGTCGGAAGCCGCTTTAAACGCTTTCTCTATTCTACACCCGTATTAAGCTGGTTTTTCGCTCCCGGGAAACCGGTCCCGCCAGATCGCGTGCAGATGAGACTACAGTTGTATGTTGATGGAGAGCCCGCAAGTAACAAATTCTTCAGTTATGAAGATGAATATAAAACTCCAAAAACAGGGTCATTAAATAATATATGCAATGATCCTGATTTTAATTTAATGGATCAATGGCCACAACTTAAAATCCGTATCGAACAGGTTACTCAATTGGCGCATGATATGTTTCCAGGAACAACAATAATGATTAATCCGTTACTTTATCTGGATAACAAACCTGTAACCCGGTACATCGTCAAATACGACAACTATTTCATGATGGGGGACAACCGCGACAACTCAATGGACTCAAGGTTCTGGGGATATGTGAACAGGAACTTCATCAAGGCAAAAGCCTTTATTCTCTACTTCTCCCTGAACAAGGAGACCCCGTTCATTCTGTTGCCCCTGAAAATACGCTGGAACAGAATCGGAAAACTGATCCGGAGCTGGGACGGGCTGGACCACGATAAAAAATAGTGTTTACTATCCACTATCCTGCCCGGGACATGCATTGAACCGTTCCCGGGCAAATTTCCCATAAGAAGCGTATCCTTCGCAAGCTTCCTGAAAACCTTTGCAATACAATCCGCAAAAAAACATTTTTTGGCGCGGATTCCAATCTTTACCTATATTTTATGGGTGCAACCTTAATTTTAGGCAAAAATTTCCTTCGTGCTGCTCAGGGAAATCGTAAAAGGAATCGATTTTTTTAAACACAACAGGTAAAAAAATATCGATTACGATTACGAGCACGAGCACGAAAAAACCTTGATTTCATCAAGAATAGTCTGCCTATAATTAA
>Ga0105099_10000091_pt1 | contig 55360 bp, 51 predicted proteins | sample PPLLak3cmMay2015_2_FD_79138 | JGI IMG/M metagenome (GOLD analysis project Ga0105099, IMG submission 79138) | Freshwater sediment microbial communities from Prairie Pothole Lake near Jamestown, North Dakota, USA - PPLs Lake P8 Core (1) Depth... | ecosystem: Environmental > Aquatic > Freshwater >... | reverse complement strand
CCCCCCCCCGTCTTCCCCGCTGACCAAAAACGGAACCAAAGCCCAACAATCCGCCTAAAATATCCCCAAAATCAGAAAAAATCGAACCATTGAAAAATGAACCGTCAGAAAATCCATTCGACCCTTTCAGGCCATTGAATCCATACTGATCATAGATCCGTTTTTTTTCCTCATTACCTAAAACTGAATACGCTTCTGATGCTTCTTTGAACCGATCCTCAGCAACACTGTCGCCTGGATTGCGGTCCGGGTGGTTTTCCAGTGCTATTTTTCGATACGCTTTCTTTATCTCTCCCGGGGAGGCATCTCTTGAAACCCCCAGAACCTCGTAATAATCACGTTTAGCCATTCTGATTTCCCTCAAACTGCGCCAACAGTTTTTCATTGATCCGCGCTCTTGCCTGTTGCATTTTATTCAATGTGGATGCCAGAGTTGATGGATCTTCATCCTGACTCAACACCTCATCGGCTTTCTCAATGAACCGATCAAATTCCATCTGTTCAGTTGAATTAAATTTTTCTTTGTGGCGTTCATAATAAAACCGGACATTTTCTGATTCATTTTTCAGCTGACTTTTCAGTTGTGAAGTATGAAGCCGATTCCGGTCTTCTATTTTTCTTGCTTCCGCCTCTTGCACAATACGTTCAATTTCCTCTGGAGCCAGACCACTACTGGGTTGCACGACCATGCTTTGACTCAATCCGGTTTGTATGTCTGTTGCCGAAACCTTTACGATACCATTTGAATCAATTTCAAATGACACTTCAATCTGAGGAATTCCTTTGGGGGCCAATGGAATTCCCACCAGATTAAAAATGCCCAATGATTTATTTTCCGAAGCAATTTCCCGTTCACCTTGCCTGACATGGATGGTCACAGTTCTTTGATTGTCACTAATGGTGGTGAATATCATTGATTTTTTGGTTGGAATCGTCGTGTTTCTCTCAATAAGTACCGTAAAGGTGTCATTTTTAGTCTCAACCCCCAGAGAAAGTGGCGTTACATCAAGGAGCAAAAGGTCATGGATTTCACCTTTAAGAATCGCACCCTGTGTGGCTGCGCCTTGAGCAACCACCTCTTCCGGGTTCAGGTCAGAGAAGACACTTTTCCCGAAAAACTCTGACAATTTCTGTTCAATCAAAGGCATACGGCTTTGTCCACCCACCAGAACGCAACGTAATATTTGTTCGGGTTTGAGGTTGGCATCATCCAATGATTTTTTTATTAACTCAAGTGTCCTATCAATCAATAGCAGCGTATCCCTTTCCAGCTGTGCGCGCCTGTACTCCCTCTGAAAATGATAAATCTGACCGTTTTCAAATCGATACAGATAGGGTATTGAAAGATTGGTAGATTCACTGAAAGAAAGCTCTATTTTTGCTTTTTCTGCCGCCTGGATGATTCGTTGATAAATTGATTTGTCGTCGAATAAATCCTTGGAAATATCCTTTTTGATTTCTTCAAGAACCCACTCAATCACTTTAACGTCAAAATCACTCCCACCCAGAAATGTGTCTCCCATTGTCGACAGTACTTTATGAACACCCGTCTGGACTTCAACGATTGAAATATCAAAAGTCCCTCCACCAAGGTCGTACACCGCATAAAGCCCTTCTTCATCTATTCTGTCCCGATACGCAATAAGCGCCGCAGTGGGCTCATTAATAATTCGCGCCACCCGAAGACCGGCTATTTCACCCGCTACCTTTGTAGCTTGTCGCTGAGCATCATTAAAAAAAGCAGGAACAGTCACAACGGCCTGATTGACCTCTTCTCCGAGAAAATCCTCTGCCGTTTTCTTTAAATACCCCAGTAATTTCGCAGAAATTTCCTCTGGAGTTAACACACCGCCTCCCAACTTGACCGCCGCATCCCCATTTTTGGAAGGAATAATTTCATAAGAAACATATTGCCGGATCCGATCCACTTCAGGTGAACTGAATTTCCTGCCCATCAGGCGTTTTACACCCCAAATCGTTTGTTCATTATTGGTAATGAATTGCCTTTTGGCAACGTTCCCGAATATAAATTCCCCTTCTCTGTTCAGGGCAACGATAGATGGAATGACCCGGGCGCCTTCCGGATTTGGGATTACCTGAGTGTCCTGGCCGTCTAAATACGCAATACACGAGTTGGTCGTCCCTAAATCAATACCAATAGTCCGAGCCATTATTCTTCCTTTTCGACCACTGTATCCTGAGTTGAATCAACAGGTAAGGCAACACGCACCAACGCCGGGCGCAACAGCTTACCATTATAAAAAAAACCTCTCTGATAAACTTCCGTAACCAGCGCCTCAGAAACACTCTGATCCTCACATTTAGATAAAGCCTGATGTATAGTGGGATCAAATGGAACTTCCTTTGCCAGGATCTCTTCTACCCCAAACCGCTTGAGTATATCCACCAAAAGTTTAAATATCATTTCAACACCGGACAAAACTGATTGGTTGGGTGTTTCATCCTTCTGGACCCTCAAGGCTCGTTCAAGATTATCAAAAACAGGCAAAAGCTCCACAAGAAAGTCAGACAAGTGGAACTGCTGATATTCTTCCTTTTCTCTCCTCATCCTTTTACGAAAATTATCAAAATCAGCAAGAGTTCTGAGATACTTATCTTTGAGTTCATCGCGCTCTTTAACTACTTCAGCCAATTCTTTATGAACTTTCTCAAATTCAAGATACATTTTTTTTTGCGAAGCTTTTTTCCCATGCATCACAGTCACTTCATCGGCCATAGACCTGGGCCTCCGGTTGGTTTCCTCAATATTATCTCCATCGTCTGGAACATAACTCACTTCAACTTTTTGTTCCTCGTCAAGCATATCAACTCCTCCCTGTAGGTCCAGAGAATTTTCTGGAAAAATAATGTGAAAACCGCTCAACACGTGATGCTGAGGCTGCATAAGGCATACATCGGGGACCTATAATTCCAACATCTCCGATTGTTCTGGAAGCGGCAAAAAAATGAGAAAAGATAAACATACAATCATCAAGCCCTGCTATGTTGGTGTCTTCTCCAAAGGCAACCTGGGGACCCTTTTTCTCCTGCCACCTCATTTCAAGTAAAAACCGAACCAGCAACGACTTCTCTTTAAGGGCGGCTATTACCTGCTGAACCTCAAGTTGATCCATCCGATTGGGCTGAAAAAACTGCGACTCCCCCTCAAAGAGAAGTTCAATAACCTTGAGATCGTTGTGCTCTAAAAGGGATAATAACTCTCTATAAATTTTAAAATATCGCTCTTTGTCTCTGGAGATACGATTGCCAATACAGCGAATGGACTGATTCAGGCTTTTGCCCTTGAATTCAGAAGACAATAGTTTTGCCCATTGCGATAAGGCCTTCTCCGAATAATTCTCATTTGTAGGAAATATTTTAGAAAAGCTCAAACCATTAATGCCATATAGGACCAACATAACCTGATTAATTCCGGTTTTTATGACTTTGATCTCTCTGAAAGAAAAATCAAAAACGGAATCCAGCATGATAAAACCTATAGACTTGGTTTCATGTGCCAAAGACGACAAGATTTGTCTTGAAAAAACAGAAAAATCGCCACCCTCCGGGGCAATAGAAAAAAAGTCAGAATCGTAATCACCATTTTCAGGGCAAATGGTTTTAATATACTGCCGAATGGCTTTATTGGTCGGAATTCTTCCAGATGACACATTGGTTTTTTTGATAAATCCCAACCGTTCCAGTTCCTGTAAATCTTTTCGAAGTGTTGAAGATGACTCACCTAAGACCATCGCCATCTCTTTAGACGATACTGGCTTGAATCGTTGAGCATACATTTCTATAAGCTGATTAATAATCTTGGAATATCGTTTGCTGACCCACATTTATGAGAAATTTTAATACAAGCACGTTCAAAAGTCAATTTACACGAGGCCCCAAGAGGAATGTCTCATAAAAGGAAACTGAGAAAATTCAATCATGTGGCTTGGAAAAATCACCTTTTTCTTTTGAATATATTAACAATCTTGTGCATCAGGCCTCTCTTTTCGGCTTTTTGCACTACGCCATTCACACGATTAAACTGATCTCCATACTTTTTTTGGTAATACGCCAACCGATCCTCTATTTTTTGAGGAACCTTCTGTGTCTCTGATCTGGAGACATTTTTTTGTGGTTTGGGAATCGAAACGGTTTTTTTATGTTCCAATACTTTTGAATTCAATGTCTCTTTCCTGGGACTTCTCTTAGAAGACTCCTGATGTTTTGTGCCTTTATGAGCTTTTATCTCAACAGGTACAGTTTTTTCAGACATCTTGGCCCTGTGAACCTTTTTGGGGGTCTCCCGAGGCTGGGGAGATTTCTTAACCCGATGCTTCTTCTGTATACCAGAAAATCTTCCTCTGGGTTCATCTTCATATACAACGGATGTTGCGAACAAATCTTCTTCCGGATATTCAACAATGATTTTCTGGCCAATATATTGCTCAATGGCTTCAAGATGATAGACATAGGTCTCACAAACAAGCGCCACCGCTCGGCCACTTTTTCCGGCTCTGGCCGTCCGACCAATACGGTGGACATAACTCTCCGGATCAGCAGGCAAATCAAAATTAACAACCCATTCCAGGTCTTCTATGTGCAGACCGCGCGCAGCAACATCTGTGGCAACCAGAAATGGTAAATCCTTGTTTTTAAACCGCTCAATTACTTCAAGTCGTTTGTTTTGTGCCAAATCTCCAGACAGGTGTTGGCACTGGAACCCATTTCTTTGCAACTGACGCGAAATCATCTGTGCGCCTTGGCGTGTGTTTGAGAATATCAACGCATTACTGGGAAGATGCCGCCTCAATAAGCCAATCAGCAGTCGTATTTTTTCATTTCTTCCAACATGAAAAAGTGATTGATTGACAGTATCAACGGTAACCGCCTCAGATTCGATTGATATGTATTCCGGGTGGTTCATGAAATCCCGGGCTATTCTTTGTACCTGCAAATCAAAAGTGGCACTAAAAAGCATAGTTTGCCGCTCTTTATAATGACCAATTTTCCCCATAATCTTGCGAATGTCGGGATAAAATCCCATATCAAACATACGATCTGCTTCATCGATAACCAAATAACCAATATTGCTCATGATCAATTTATTTTGACCACTCAAGTCGAGCAAGCGTCCCGGAGTCCCAATCAAAATCTCAATTTTATCTCTTAGGTGCTTTTCCTGTTGATTGTAACCAACCCCCCCATAAAAACAACCCGTTTTAAAGCCAAGATATTTCCCAAGAGCTACTGCTTCTTTTTCGATCTGAACCACCAGTTCCCTTGTTGGTGCAACAATCAGAGCCTGATCTCTACCTTTCTGACTCGACTGAAGCATTCTTTGATACAACGAGACTAGAAAAGCAGCTGTTTTACCCGTCCCAGTCTGTGACTGAACCATTAAGTCCTTACCAGACACCGCTAAAGGGATTACTTCTGCTTGCACAGGCATTGGCGAGCTGTATCCAGCCTCACTAATACCTTTCAATAGTTTTTCATCAAGGTTAAATTGCTCAAACATTTTTTATTGATTTCCTAAAAATTGTAATAGAAATTATATTAATGAAAGAATATAGCACATTCGTATGATCTTTTCACTATCGTAATTTCTCACAACAGATATTAGTGCCTTAAATGAAAAGAGCTTTAAAAAAAACAAGAGGAAAAACCTGACAATGCAGTTACTGGTCAGATAGGAGAATATTTGGCAACAAACAAACGCAAACAAAAGAGCAAAAGCTCTGTTTTTGCCGACAGGTTTTTTACTTGTCACTAGTCACTAGTCCCCAGCCCAGGAATTGGATTGTGGACGAAGCTCACGCCAGAGTATCATCAGCTATTCATTATAGCCATGTGTCAAGTTGATCCAACCGCACATAAAATCCCTCTCCATGCGGAATTTCGGAGATTTTATTTGTTTATTATATGTTGCATTTTCTTAACTCTTTATGATACGATAACCAGTATGAAATCCATCAGATTGATTTTTTTCTTTCTCGTTTTGGCCATTTCATCAATCATTGTTCTGTTATCAACACAATCCCCACCAGACCAAAAAAAAACTGAAGCCAACCGCCCTTCATATTTTATCGGTGCATTTGGAAAAGGAAGATTATTTAAAGATGCCACCCGACAAAACCCTTATATCACTCAAAAAGAAAGTTTTACAGACGAAAAAGCATTGATATACACTGAACATGATAGTTCCGCAGCTTTTCTTTTTTCCGGGCATCGTTTGTTGATCTTGGGAAACAGTGGTATAGAAATTAACCCCAAATTAAACAAATTTATAGCCATCGAAGGAACACTAGTCTGGCACAGGGTGTTGCGCAAAGATTCAGAAATCCTGATAGGTTCACCCAACATATCCTTCAACCTTTCTGATTCCGGAATACTGTTCACACAAGGAGAGAATACAACTATTACAAACTTTTCAGCAACAACCGTTTTATCAACACCAACACAAACATATTCAATCGAAAACCAAACTCACTATCTTTTCAAAGACGGAATGCTGATAGATTCAAACCCGATTCCTGCAAAGATCTCTGATATTGATCCTTACCTTGAAAAAATTGCCATCAGAGCTCCAAAAGACTCACTACTTCGTTTTAACTGGAAAACGGTTCCTGGAATATCTGAATATCGCTTTCGTCTTTTTGGTTCCAGCGGCATGTCCCCTTTGCTTCTGGAAAGAATTGTTGCATCTGATCGTCTGATTGTAGATTTATTGCATTACGAAAACACCGATCTCTTCTATTGGGATGTCACACCTTACTATTCAGCTAAAAATATATTCGGAATTCCATCAAAACTTGGATTTATTGAAAAATCAGGCCGAATAATGGAAAAAGCATCTGCATTACTGCCTCCGACAATTGAAATTAAAGCACTGACAGTAAGTGGTTCCATGGTTTTGATAGAGGGCGTAGCTCAACCGGACTCCGACCTCTATATTGACGAAATACCCGTGAAAAAGGATGATGAAGGTCGGTTTATTCATACGCTGAGCTACAAAAAAATGGGTCAGAAAACAATTTTATTCCGCTTGGTTTCTCCTGCTGAAATAGAAACGAGGCTGGAAAGAACTGTCACCGTTTTTGCGGAGTGATCAAGTGCCTGCAAACAAACTTATCCAATATGGAAGTTTGCTGGAAGCAGAGGCACAATTTTTTCGTCTTTGGCTTGAAAACGCAAACATATCAGACTTTTGGCAAAAGTGTATCGCACCAAGATTTTCAACAAAAAAAACACCACCTCGATTATATGCTCAAAGCCGACATAATCATGTTACCTTTTCGATAACAGAAGAACAAGCCATCTTTGTTCAAGCACAAGCATCAGTCTCCAATTCAAATGGATTTTCAATTATTGCACCGATGCACCCATCCACAGAAACACTTTTTTACTGGAAGGAAGGCCAAATTATGGCACTCATTTCAGGAGAATTACCGAAACAAAAACAAAACTCTGTACGTTTGATAGAACTTTTTTTATGGAAAGTCATTAACGATCTCAAACAAAAAGATCTTGAAGTAGATACAATCCATGACGAAATAACCTGCGCTTATAACCAACATTACCTCAGGTTGCTAATAGACATGGAAGTAGACCGTGGGAAACGGTACGGAATTTTTTTCTCTCTTTTATTTTTAGACCTTGACAATTTAAAAGTTGTAAACGAACTGTATGGCCATTTAGTCGGCACCGCAGTTCTGAAAGAAGTAACAGGACTAATTAAAGAATCGGTTCGCAGGGGAGACGCTGTGGCTCGGTTCGGTGGAGATGAGTTTGTAATTTTACTTCTGCATTCTCATCCAGAAGAAGCCAGCATTGTCGCTGGCAGGATTCTAAAAACCATTTCAAATCATGTTTTTCTTAAGGAAAAAAACTTGTCAATAAACATATCAGCTAGTATCGGCATAACCGGATTTCCAGATCATGGCAACACAACAGAGACCTTAATTCAAAAGGCTGATATTGCTATGTACAGAGTTAAACAATCTGGAAAAAATGGTTTAGAAATCTATAAAGGAGATTGAGCAAATGTCTTTTTTTTCAAACTTTTATAACTATTTTAGTTCTGATCTGGCCATAGACTTAGGAACTGCTAATACGCTTGTCTTTGCTAAAGGCAAAGGGATTATCATTCGTGAGCCATCTATGGTCGCTGTCGAGAAAAATACGGGAAGAATAATGGCCGTTGGAAACGAAGCCAAGGATATGCTAGGGAAAACCCCTGCCAATATCGTTGCCATAAGACCCATGAAAGACGGAGTGATTGCTGACTTTGAAATAACAGAAAAGATGCTTGAATATTTCATCCGCAAAACAAGATCTGGCAGTCAGTTTTTAAAACCCAGAATAGTAATAGGTATTCCGTCTGAAATTACACAAGTTGAACGTCGCGCAGTCAAAGATGCTGCCTTGAGGGCCAGAGCCAGCGAAGTCTTTCTGATAGAGCAAGCCATGGCTGCAGCCATAGGGGCAGACCTACCGATTACAGAACCGGGAGGAAACATGATTGTTGACATCGGCGGAGGCACAACCGATGTTGCGGTGATATCTCTTTCCGGTGTGGTTATTTCTAAATCAATTCGAACTGCGAGCAATGAAATGGACGAATCTATTATTCAGTATATAAAAAAGAAATATAACCTGCTGATAGGCGAACGAACTGCCGAAGAAATTAAAATTCGCATTGGTTCTGCCTATCCACTTGATGAAAATTTGGAAATGGAAATCAAAGGCAGAGACCTTTCACACGGCATTCCCAAAACCATAACTATTAACGATAATGAAATAAGAGAGGCCCTTGAAGGGGTTGTAGATGAAATCGTAGAGGCAACAAAAAACACTTTGGAAAAGACTCCTCCAGAACTCTCAGCAGATATAGTGGACAGAGGAATAATTCTTTCAGGGGGTGGGGCACTATTAAAAAATCTTGACAAACGCTTACGCGAAGAGACATCTCTGCCTGTTTTCATAGCTGAAGATCCACTGTCATCAGTTGTTTTGGGTGCAGGAAAAATTCTCGAAAACATTGACCTGCTGAAAAAAGTGGGCCACAACTACTGATATGAGCCCCACTTTCGCAGTTTCTGAAAGAAAGGGTTTGATTTTAGTTATTATTCTGTTCGTTAATTTATTGTTTATTTCCAACAGCATCATAGTAGACAATCAGGTGTCACTTTTTAGACATGTTATAGGTTGTATTGTCTCACCTTTGCAGATATTCTTTCAGGAAACTGCGGACTCCCTGAGCTACCAATTTGAAAAATATATCTTCCAAAAGAATATTTTTAAAGACTATCAATCCATCCTTAAGAAATACCATCAAATCAAGATTGAGCATCAGCAAGTGCTAAATACCATTTCAGACGAAAAATTTTGGAATAATAAACCTCGTCTGCAGCACACATTTTTTTTACAAGTCGAAACGATCAGCATCGATCCACATTTTCCATACAACGAGATCCGGATCAACTCAGGAGGCAGTCATGGCATTTACCCTGGATTGATCGTGTTAAACTTTGATGGCGATTTGGTCGGGCAAATAGTTGACCCGGTTGAGCCATTATCTTCGACCGTACGCCTGATTACCAGCCAACGTGGTGGAGTGGGTGCGTATATCGCAAAAAACCGACTAGAGGGTTTTCTTAGTGGAGACAGAGAAAATCCAGGACAATGTCAGTTTAAATACATTTTAGAGAGTCTTCCTGTTGAAACAGGAGATTTAACGGTCACGTCCGGTACCGATCAGATATTTTCAGCGTATATTCCGATAGGGTCTGTCGTATCTATAAAAAAAAACTATCTGGTTCAGATGATAACGGTGAAACCCTTTTTTACCGGAAAACCCATAAAAAAACTTTTTGTGGTCAGTCGTGAATAAAGCAACCCGTATCCACTGGCTTACTGTATCTATTTTTGTTACATTACAGCTTTTTGCTGTCCGATTTTTCCCACATATTTCTTTTTTCCCTGACTTGCTCTTTTTAATACTTGCCTACACCGCCTTGAAGAGTGGTTTTCTTAAAACCTATTTTATCGCTTGTACGATCGGTTGGCTGACAGATTATTTGTGCGGTGGGTTGATTGGTGTTTTTGGCTTCTCAAGAGTCGTTGCCGGCGCTTTGCTGCATGAAACTGTTCACTATATAGACTTAAAAAAAAGGGGCCTGATTTTTTTCTTGATTTTTGTTTCACTGTTTCTTTCCAACGGAATTGCTTTTATTTTCTTTTATTTAATCAATAAATCTCCATTATCCATGTCTTTATTATTATGGCAGCCATTGGCCACCGCATCATTTGCCCTCCTGCTTGTCTATTGGAAAAAAATTAACATCATCTGGGATGTTTTTTAATGTTCATTGAGAAACGCACCATTACAGCCCAGGAACAAAAAAGAATTGCTACCATTTCAACCATCGTTTTAATATCAATTTTCGCAATTATTTTACTGGCATTCTGGTCGATCCAAATATTAAAAGGAAAAGATTTTGCCCAAAAAGCTTTAAAAAACATTTACGCTGAAATTATTCTTAAAGCGCCCAGAGGGGTTATCTCTGATCGTTTTGGTCATGTAATTGCCAGCAACCGTCTCCATTTTTCACTTTTTTTTAAAAATGAACAACAGTCCAAAATAGATCAAATTTCCGACAAACATCTTTCTCAGATCGGAATAAACCGTTCTGAAGTAACATCGCGACTATCCTACTTTTCTACCAGAAATACACATAGCTTGATTCCCATTCGCCGAAATCTTCCCATTAGAAGTGTCGTGTATATTGAATCACGCCCAGAATTATTACCCTTTTTTCAAATCGAAATCGAACCGGCCAGGGCGTATCCCTTCGGAGATTCAGGATCACATATTCTTGGCTTTATGGGTGAAATCTCCTCTGGTGAACTGGAAAGACTAAATGATTTGGGTTATTCGATGGGGGATGTTATCGGTAAAAGCGGATTGGAAAAACAATACGAACATTTCTTAAAGGGAAACAAAGGGAAACAGTCTGTAATAAAAGACAACCAAGGGACCATTCATGGCATTACGGAAGTAAGGGCCCCGGCTATCGGCGCCACAGTCGTTACAACTCTTGATTTTCCAATTCAGGAACAAGTCGAACAAATATTCAAGGACCAAATCGGGACTATTGCCATCCTTGACTTAAAGGACGGCGGGATACTGTCCCTGATCAGCCATCCCAATTTTGACCCTGACACCCTTAGTGGCATCATTACAACAGAATTTTGGAACGCTATGCTAAACGACCCGAATCATCCCTTGCAAAACCGCTTCACCCAAGGACAATATTCTCCTGGATCTGTGTTCAAATTGGTTGTTGCGCTTTCAGGACTTTCAGAACAATTGATCACTCCCGAAACAACAGTATTATGCACAGGATCTGTGTCGATATACGACAGGCCTTTTAGATGTTGGCAAACAAGCGGTCATGGTTATGTCAAGCTTGCTGAAGCAATAAAAGGGTCCTGTAATGTTTATTTTTACCAGCTTGGGAAAAAACTGGATGTTGACCAAATTGCATACACAGCACAACAATTGGGATTAGGCAAAACAACAGGAATTGATTTACCCAACGAAAAGGAGGGAATCATCCCAACAAAGAACTGGAAAGAAAAAGAAAAAAATCAACCTTGGTTTCCCGGAGAAACCATTTCTGTTTCTATTGGTGGTGGATGGGTCAATGTGACTCCAGCACAAATTTTACATATGGTTTCAATCATTGCTTTAAGAGGACGAGAACCCAATATTCATCTTGTAAAGAAAATTGAAAAAGATGGTCAGTCATTATTTTCTTATCAACCCAAACCAAATAACTGTACCATTGATAAAGTATATTTTGAGTCAGTCATAGAGGGAATGTGGAGAGCGGTCAATAAAGAGGGAACAGCCCGAAGAACAGCAATTCCGGGAATGGATATTTGTGGTAAAACGGGAACACAGCAAATCATCTCCAAAGAAAACCCCAGTTATTCAAAACTGGTTCATCAAACTAAATTTCGCCCACACGCCTGGTTCGCTTCATTTGCACCCCGCGATAACCCTCGTTACGCAGTAGTTGTTTTAGTTGAACATGGCGGAGATGCAGGAGAATTTGCCGTACCTCTGGCACACCGCGTATACCAGTTACTACAATATCGGGATCAGAATGTCTGATTTTTTTAAATATTTTGACCGGATATCATTTGTTATCATGCTTCTGATATCAAGCCTTGGTATTGTGTTAATATTCAGCGCTTCACATTCTAACCCAAGCAACTTTGCATTGAAACAAACAATATGGCTCCTGGTCGCTATTTTCATCTTTTTTGGGGTGACCCTGGTTAAGACAACTTCGCTATTCAAGTTGGCACCACTTTTTTTTATCGCTACTCTGTTCATTCTAGTTATTCAACTCATATTTGGCCACTTTACTGCGGGTGTAAAAAGCTGGATACGCACAGAATTGTTCAACATTCAGGCCAGTGAGTTGATAAAAATTCCATTAACTCTGATCATAGCCAAATTTATGACTAAGATCGACGCTCTCTCCTGGGGGAACTTATTTCGTTTACTGTTGTTGATATCACCCGCTTTTTTCTTAATTTCAATTCAACCTGACCTTGGTACTGCTTTTTTATTGACTTCCTTTTTATTGATGGTTTTGCTGCTAAAAGGGATTCGTTTGTCTGTTCTTTTTACAATCCTGATCTTGTTATCAGCCATTATTATTATTTCCTGGAATTTTCTTCTTAAACCATACCAGAAAGACCGTCTTATCTCCTTTATCAATCCGGAACAGTACAGTCAAACCATAGGTTACCAGGTCATTCAATCCAAAATTGCAATTGGCGCAGGCGGGTTAGGCGGGCAAGGATACTTAAAAGGCTCTCAAGCCCAGATGAAATTCCTTCCCGCCCGGCACACTGATTTTATCTTATCTGTTTTGGGTGAAGAATTTGGTTTCTTGGGTATAAGCATCCTATTATTTCTATTTTTTCTCTTCTTTTATCGGCAGTTCAAAATAAGAGTCACTTCAGATGAAAATTTTTATTACTGCTACCTTTTTACTGGCTTTATCTTGTTTCAGTTCCTGATTAACGTCCTTATGTCCATCGGACTTTTTCCGATCATGGGCGTCCCTTTGCCATTTGTATCGTACGGAGGCTCATCGATGATTACTTTTTTTATTGGAGAAGCCATCATTTTTCGCATGAAATTGGATTATTACTCAACATGACTCAAGAACAATTATTTTTTCTTCTGCAAAATCCACATCATTACACAGGCCTGGAAATAAATCGTTCACAAAAGGTGTTTTCAAAAACAAACATCAATATTTGTCTTGTTTTTCCTGATGTTTATGAAATTGGAATGAGCCACCAGGGTGTTAAACTATTGTATCACCTGCTCAACTCTATCTCAAATGTCAATGCAGAACGCTGCTTTTTACCTGACGCCCAATCCATCTCTATTTTTAAGACAGAACAAGTTCCTTTATTTTCACTGGAGAGCAGAACAGAACTCAGTTCTTTTGACATGATCGCTTTCAGTTTATTGAGTGAACTTAATTTTACCAATTTATTGGCTATCTTAGACCTTGCAAACATCCCTTTACTTTCAGAAGACAGAACCGAATTGCCCATTATTGCTGCTGGTGGTATTTCAATTGTCAATCCAGAACCTTTGCGGCAATTTGTCGATTTATTTGCATTTGGAGACGGAGAATTCTTTTTCCCTGAGTTAATCAAAATCATTGCCAGTCATAAGGGGTTTAAAAACACAAAAAAACAAGTGCTGAATGAAATGAATGAGCTACCTGGTTGCTATGTGCCCAGCCATTACCTACTTGAGCAGAATGGCCCATTCAGAATCCCCATCTCAGCTGGGAAAATCATAAAAAAACAATTCATTCCCAGCCTTTGTTCGACAAAGATTTCTGCATCAGCTGGTATAGTCCCACTGGGTCAAGTCATCTTTGATCGGCTTGATGTTGAAGTGGCCAGAGGCTGTCCCAATGCATGTCGGTTTTGTCAGGCTCGCAATTATTATTCCCCTTATCGTTGTAAATCCGGCTCAGAGGTATTGGCTCAGATAAAAAGTGAACTAAAAAGCACCGGCTTTGATACAGTATCCCTTGCATCATTAAGCACTGGAGATCACCCTGATTTAGCAGACATCCTTGCCGAAATTGACACAGCTTTACCTCAATGCACTGCATTTTCTTTCCCTTCTCTCAGACCCAGAACATTGTCAGACCAGATGTTGAAAACAGTGTCAAAATACCGTCGAACAGGTCTCACTATCGTTCCAGAAGCGGGGAGTGAGCGACTTAGACGAGTCATCGGCAAAGACGTCACCGATCAGGAAATTTTTAATGCTGTTGATAATGCTATTAAAAATCATTGGCAAAAGATAAAACTATACTTCATGCTTGGTCTGCCAACAGAAACCGATGAGGATATTAACGCAATCACAGACCTTGTAGTTAAAATACAAAAAATTGCTCAGACTTACAAAAGTAAAATAGAATTAACCCTTTCTTTTTCAACATTTGTTCCCAAACCCCATACACCCTTTCAATGGTCTCCCAGGTTGAGTATTTCTGAAGCCAAAAGGCGAATTCAGATAATAAAAACAAATCTAAGGTCGGAAAAACATATCAAATTAGATTTTCATGTTCTCGAAAAAGGAATTGTCGAAACAATACTCGGCCGGGGTGATGTTCGGGTAGGTCACCTGCTTCTAGATGCATTCAATGCAGGTGAACTGTTCACGGCCTGGGACAATTCCTTTCATGCTGACATTTGGATGGATTTGATCGAAAAGCACAAACTATCCTTTCTTCTTGAAGAGCTGCCTGTAAATAGCCCTCTCCCTTGGTCTTTTATCCAGATCAACCAACCGCACACGGCGCTTTCACGTGAATATCTCTCAGCACAATCAGACAATCCACAACAGTCATGCTTCCCAAAGAATTGCCCCACATGTGGTGTTTGTTTTTCCGCACTTGACCAAAAACCTGATGCAGGGCTTTTACATACAGATCAATCACAGGCGACAGCCAATAAACCCCTTCAAACCGATAAATCGAATAAAATCAGACTCTTTTACGAAAAAACCAATGATTTCCTTTTTTTTCCTCACTTAGCCATACAAAAATACATTGAAAGGATCATTCGAATTTCTGCATTGCCTTTTCGTTATTCAGAAGGATTTCACCCCCGGATCAAAATGGCCATGCTTCCTCCTTTACCTGTTTTTGCCCAAAGTCTTTGTGAATGCGTTGAACTATCGATAGACTCTGACTTAAGCTGCAAAGAAATCCTGACACAACTCAATCATATAGAAACCCCCTTGAAGTTTTACCGGTTAACCCGCCCAAACACACAATCAGCTTCATTGAACAGAGATCTTCGCGCCATGTCTTTTTCGTTTAATGGTCCGATATCAGAGGCGCAATTACAACATTTTGCATCTTGCCTTCTGGATGATGAAACCTGCCATTTTCAAGAAAACATCCTAAGATGGCGAGTCAGCTCCCAACAGGACATTGCTGCCCGTTTTGGAAAAACATACAGAATTCTTGACCCTGAACGTAAATATACCCGCTATTTGAAGAGGGAATCACTGGCTTTTTATTCAGATCCTCCTACTGAGGTGACAACATGAGTATTCCCACAACACGTATACAATCTGTAAATAATATACGGCTGAGCACCCTCAGAAAAGATGAACAGCTCCTGTTTTTTGAAGGAAAGAAGCTCAGCAATGACATATTGTCGAAGCTGGGAGTTCAAATCGAGCTGTTGATCATTCATCAAGACCATTTTGAACAAATTACTATTCCTTACCCGGAACAAGTAAGAGATATCTGGCTCGTTTCTTCACAGGTGATGGCCAAAGTCTCTGAGCTGAAATCCATCCCACCAGTTATCGCAGTTACCCGATACATCCCCCAAAAATTACACCTCAATAAGTGTAGATCACTTCTTGCATTGCTGGAAGTTCAAGACCCAGGCAATGTTGGAACCCTGATTCGCACGGCCTGTGCTTTTGGTTTTGATGGAGTCGCTCAAGTTGGGCCATCAGTCAGGCTCAGCAACAGAAAATTAATCCGCGCCGCTCAGAACTCAATCCATCAAATCCCAATACACAGTTATGCTTCGTTTTCAGAATTTATTGCCAAATGCCGACGCAATCATATCACCATTTACCTTTCTTCAGCGGACCCCCGGCAAAATTCTTTAGGTCCCGAGGAAATGATTCCACCTTGTGCAATTGTGGTGGGTAATGAAGGTTTTGGATTCAGTTCTGACATCCTTTCTCAATATCCATCGGTCAGAATACCTCAGGTTACTTCAATTGATTCGTTGAACGTATCTGTAAGCGGTTGCATTTTGATGCATGAGCTGAGAAAAAAATGGGGGTATGAATAAAATGAGCGGCAACAAACTACTCTTACATGCCTGCTGCGGCCCTTGTTCCACCCATGTATGGCAACAGTTGCTCAGTGAATTTGACACTGTAACCGCATACTTCTTTAACCCCAACATTCAACCAAAGCAAGAGTATCAACTCCGCTTAACAGCTATGAACACAGTCAGTGAACGCCTTGGGCAAGCCCTTATCACAGATAAATCTGGTTATACAGAGTGGAAAGACAGAACAAAAGAACTTAAATCTGAACCCGAAGGTGGAAAACGCTGCTTCGAATGCATCCATCTACGCCTGAAGCAAACCTTTGAAGCGGCTAACAGACTTGGATTTCAAACTGTTTCATCCACCTTGACAGTAAGCCGTCACAAAAATTCAAAAATAATCCTATCTATTGGGCATGAATTATCCAATCAATATGGTATCTCTTTCTATAATCAGGATTTCAAAAAAAAGAATGGCAATTACCTTTCTGATAAACTGGCCAAAGAGTGGGGCTTATATCGCCAAAATTATTGCGGCTGCTTGTTTTCTAAAGCAGAAATGGAAAAGAGAATCATTCACTAATTATTTTTCTTCTGATAACGGATAAAACCCCTTTTGCTCTGATGAGATCATTGTAAATGTTTCTTAGCTGCTCTGTGTTGAGAACATCAAACACCAATCTCACTTTAACTACATACTGGCTGATTTTATCTTGAGAAATTGATTTAATATTGGACTTATACTTCGCCGTTATCCCCGTCACTTTGCTCAGCATTCCTGGTTTATCTGCTATAAGCAGCTCGTAACGTGCCAAAAAAACATGCTCTATATTTTCTATCCATTCCACATTTTTCAATCGGGAGGCGATTGCGTCTGTGATGGTGGAACAGTCCTGCCGATGAAGTACCAATCCTCGTTTCTGGGTAATGTACCCGACAATGGGATCTCCTTTGATGGGAGTGCAACATTTGGCGAAAGTGACGTCAATATCATGGTACCCTTCAACTGATACCAATTTATAGTTGTTGTCACTGCGAGTGTTTTTCAAGGGAACTTGTGGTATCACAAGGTAAGGTATTTCCGGAAAAATTCGCTTTATTAAGGCTTTATCCAGAGATTTTTTTGAAGATCCTATTTCACGAAAAAACGATTCAATATCCGTAGCGTGAACGTTTTTGATACGGGACTCAACGTCAACCTCACTGATTTTAAGCGAATATTTCTGCTTGACACTTCTAAGATATTTTGACCATACTCTGCGCCCTTTTTCTTCTGCCAATAAATTTTCCTGCCGCTGAAGATAGGCTATTATCTTCTTTCTGGCTCGAGCTGTGGTTGTGAATTTTAGCCAATCGGCTGATGGATAGCATTTTCTGTCAGTCAAAATCTCGACCACATCTCCTGAATTCAAAACAGTTCGTAATTGAACCATCTGTTCATTGACAATGGCACTTTTACAATGACTACCCACCTGGCTGTGAATAGCAAAAGCAAAATCAATTGCCGTTGATCCAGCTTTTAGATTGATCACCTTTCCTTTGGGCGTGAAGACATAAATCTCATTCGGTGTCAACTCCCCTTTCACCAGAGATAAGAAGTCTTTGGGATTCGGATTACTCCGATGGGCATCTATCATATCGCGAAACCACTGTAGCCGCTGATCGTTGTCTAAAAACGAGATCCCTTCCTTATACCTCCAGTGAGCAGCAATACCTTCTTCGGCAATTTTATCCATTTCCGGGGTTCTGATTTGAACTTCAAACTTTATCCCCTGTCGGGTGATCACCGTGGTGTGAAGGGATTGATACCCATTTGCTTTGGGAGCGGTAATAAAATCACGTAATCGCGAAGGGATATACTGCCAGTTTTCATTGTGATGGATTCCATTCAGGAGAGCATAGCAATTAGAAACGGAATCAGTAGTTATGCGCAGGGCCAATAAATCGTATACTTGATGAAGACTGATGTTCTGACGAACCAATTTTCGATATATTGAAATCTCTCTCTTCATCCGATAGCTGATGCTTCCTGGAATTTTATTTATATTCATCAGCTTCTGCAAAGCATCATGCATCTCGTGAAGCTGTATATCTGCCCACTTCTTTTGATTACTCAACTCTTTGCTGATCTGTTCAAATTCTTCTGGGAAAGCATAGGGAAATGCAATATCTTCAAGATCAATTTTTATCTTTCCCATACCCAGGCGATAGGCAATAGGGGCATAAATATCCAATGTTTCCCGGGCTATCCTTTGCCGTTTTCCTTGAGGTAATACCGCCAGAGTTTTAAGGTTGTGCAATCGATCTGCAAGTTTTATCAAAATCACCCGCACATCACTGGTCATCGCAATAATCATCTTTTTTAACGTCTCTGCCTTGGCATTTTCTGCATCAAAATCAGGCAATTTTGAGATTTTGGTCACCCCCCAGACTATGTTGGCCACCTCTTCACCAAACAAACGACTGATCTCCTCAATGGTATAGTCGGTATCCTCTACCACATCATGCAGCAAAGACGCCGCAATAGAAATCTCGTCAAGCTTCATATCCGCCAATGTCGCTGCAACTTCCAAAGGATGAACAATATAGGGCTCATCTGATACTCTCCTCTGATTTATGTGCGCATCTGCGGCAACTGAATAGGCTTTTTTCAACAACTCTGTGTTGGCATCTGGGTGATAACTCAGAATTTTTTCCTGTAATTCAAAAAAACGTTTGATCATTTGCTCTCTGGTATTTCCGAGTATTTATAGTACAAAAGCTCCATATATACAAGCACCTCACCTTATATTCAGGCGACTTTTATTACAAAATTCAGAGTCTCTGCCCGTGTTCGACTGATTGACATGACAGGCCAGGATATTGTACAATTGTTAAGAGCTAACGTTAGAGCTAAACAGATATGTATAACCAAGCAGGAACACTACTTTTGGCATCGCGAATGAAAAGGCTGGGTGACCGCCTGTTCTCAGAGATTATCCGGGTTTACCGAGGTTTGAATGTACCGTTTGAGCCCAGCTGGTTTCCAATATTTTATCTCCTTAATAGAGATCAGTCTCATAGCGTCTCTTCAATAGCCCGCGAAATGGGGGTGACAGACTCAGCTGTTAGTCAACTTATCCGGCAATTAAAAGATCGCGACCTGATTGGAATATTGCCAAATACTGACGACAAACGTGCCGGAACAATATGCTTAAGTAATTCCGGAAAACAATTACTGTCACAAGTCAAACCTATTTGGCAAGCCATAGAGACCACTCTGGAAGAAACACTGACTTCTGGTCGTCATGGTTCCTCCCTGCTTTATGCGATGACAGAACTGGAGAGCTCCCTAGACACCGACAACCTTTCCCGTCAAATAAAAGACAGAGTGGAAGTTTGCAGATTGGAAGAATCATTTTCAATTATTCCAGCTTCCCCCACTCTCACGTCATGGATTAATGAAGTTATTTTATCATTTACCATCAGACCTCATCCCAGCTGGCGCCAGCCTGCGCAATATATTCTCAATCCGGAAAATCATCCAAAAACAGATTTTCAAAAATACGTCCTCATGGACGCTCAGCAACCGATCGCCTTGCTTATCACTTCTCAAGACCACCTTGACAACAATACAAAACATATCCTGTTTTGCGCATCAAAAACACAACCTGCGGCACCAGTTGAAGATTTTTTTCTGTCTCAATTTTGTCAACTCCAAACTCAACCATCAAAAATTTCTGTTCATTTAAATGATAAAAACTTTTTATTCCGACTACATAAAATTGGGTTCAGACTGAACCCAACACAACTCATCAACTCAGTCGAGAATATAGATTTAATATATTATCCGGATCAAAAGAAAAAACATCAGGAGCCTTTAACATGAATGAAAAAAAGATATTCCGATATGGTATCGATCACCTGACCCCGGGATTGGCCCTCGCTATTGCCTTAAGCCACACCCAGGGGGTTCTTACTCCCCAAGCCTGTGTAAAAATTGACAGAAGCCATGCTCATGTCGAAAAAATGGCCAAAGGCAACAGTCCCGTCTACGGTGTTAACACTGGATTTGGCCCCTTGTGCACCACCCGTATTTCCAGTAAAGACACCAAAGAACTACAGGCCAACATTTTGAAAAGCCACAGCTGCGGTGTCGGAGACATGGTCGCACCTTTAATAGCCAAATTAATGCTGATTCTTAAAGCCCACGCCCTCTCTTTTGGTTTTTCTGGGGTTTCTCAGCAGACCATTGAACGTATAATATGGCATATAGAAAATGATGTCATCCCCACAGTACCATCACAAGGCTCTGTTGGAGCTTCAGGAGATTTGGCTCCACTGGCCCATCTGTTTCTACCCCTTTTGGGTTTGGGATCAATAAATCAAAATCAAACTGCTTGCCCAGCACAAGACGTTCTGACACAGTATTCCAAACCCCCCCTTGATCTGGGCCCCAAAGAAGGTTTGGCACTAATCAATGGCACTCAATTCATGGCGGCGCATGCTATCTGGGGCCTGTACCGGATGCAAAGGGCTTTAGATTTAGCTGATATTGCCGGAGCCATGACCCTCGACTCCATGCTGGGCTCAGTAAGGCCTTTTCACCAGGACCTACATCGTTTACGTCCCCATATAGGCCAGGTTCTGGTGGCCCATCGCCTAAGCACCCTGCTATCTCAATCCCAACTGGTTCAATCCCACAGCTCTTGCCAAAAGGTTCAGGACCCCTATTCACTAAGGTGTATACCTCAAATTCATGGCGCATCACGCAATGCCTGGCTACATCTGAAAGAAATCATTGAAACTGAAATCAATTCGGTTACCGACAACCCCATCATCCTTGACAGCGGAGAGTCCGTAAGTGGGGGGCATTTTCATGGACAGCCCATAGCCCTCCCTTTAGATTATGCAACCTTAGCTGCCAGTGAACTGGGAAATGTTTCGGATCGAAGACTATTTCTGTTACTCCACGGTGATGGGGCAGAACTTCCAAAATTTCTGATCCGTAACAGCGGACTCCATTCCGGGTTCATGATTCTCCAATACACAAGCGCGGCTTTGGCCAGTGAAAACAAAGGATTGTGCATGCCTGCTTCCGCCGACTCCATTCCCACATCCCTGGGTCAGGAAGATCATGTCAGCATGGGCTCAATCTCTTCCCGAAAATTAAACAAGGTACTCGATAACCTTGAACAGATCCTGGCCATAGAACTGCTATGTTCCGCCCAAGCACTGGATTTCAGACTTCCCCTGAAAAGCTCACCATTACTGGAGTCTATTCGCCAAAAGATCCGTACTGTTGTGGATCATGCAAAGTATGACCGGATCTTTTCTGATGACATACAAAAAATTCATCATCTTGTTATTACAGATGAATTAAGCAAGCACTACCTAGGTGAAGCCACCCGTTTAGGAATTAATCTTGATGGTGAATCAACAGAACTCTTTACACTTTAGATCCAAAAAGGTTCTCTTCGATCCCATATCTCACTTCACCAGACTTCCCTGGATCATAAGCTGAGCCAGATGCAAAATTACGACATGTTTACGTCAAAAGAACATGTCTTTCGAAGATTTCTTTTTACGACAGATATCTTATAATTTTTGGGGCAGTGGGGCATAGCCTCACCTTCAAAAAATACCGAGAGATCGACGTAAATCAGAATTATGAAACTGACTCATAGGATAAGTAAAAACCATCTGGGCAGATGCTGACCTCAGGAAGGATATTTCGATATCCTATGATGAAGTAAAACCGAAATTTTTTTCAAATAGCGTACACCATCTTCAATATCTTTAAAAAACTTCGTTAGATATTTAATGAAAGTATGTTCATCTCCAAGTCGTAATTTTTGCTCAAATTCGGTGATAAAATCATGAATTTCCAGCATCAGGTTGGAAAGGACATGAATCGTGTCCAGAGTGTCCTGCAAATGCCCTTTGGGGACATCAAAAACAGTGGGATAATTAATCAATGCCAAACGTTCAAAGGCATCTGCTACTGTTTCACGAGTAAGGTAAGTGATCTCATTAAGAAATGGCCGTTCATATTCCTGATAATAGCGAAGCATATGCCTGGCTCGCTCTTGAATTTTTTCATTCTGCTCGCTAAGTGAACGAAAATATTTCTTTAAGCCCATATATTTTCTTGAAAACTTCATCATATTGATGAAATCCCTGCCAATATATATTTTATCATCGTAAGCCGAAAACAGTTCTTCCTGAAAATGTGTGTAGAACTTGATCTCAAAACGAACATCTTTTTTATGACTGATTCTGGCAATAAAAATACTCTGCGGGTTAGTCAAATAGTAAGCATTTTCCTCAACAAGCGCACTATAAACATAAAGTGAATTTAAAATGAAGAGCTTGAAAGAATCAAAAAACTTACCGTTCAACCTGACAAATTCTGCTAACTCTGCATGTTCTGGTCCTCTGATTTGTGTGTAAAGAGGACTAAACAAATACTTTTCGCCTTTTACTTCAAACTCAAAATACAACTGTTCGTGGGCATGACGATACAGATTGGAATAAGAAATAGTCGGAAAGTTGTCCAGCGCCTTTCCCTCAAATTGACTGAATAATTTTATCAGGCCTTCCATGATCCGACCTCCTGTCGACACCAACATTATAGAAAATGTACCAACGCTTGTAAATAGAAGCCCTTTAATGTTAGATTTTAAACTGATAAAAATGATACAGTTTCAAAATTTAAACAGTACCGATAAGGTCAGAATGTTACAAAAAAACCAAATTTTTGGGTTATCCCCGCTATTTATTTGTATTAAAGGGATTACATTGCGCACCTTTTCACATCCCCAACACCTGGAGGGTTCTGCCAATGAAGACTATTAACCCATTGATGCGAAAAATTCGTCGGGTATTTATTGTTTTCACCTTGTTACCCCTCATATCAGCTGATCTACCCAAAACCAAAGAAAATCCAGAAAAGATTTTCGCAACAATCATTAATGCTATTCCATCCACTTTCGAAAAGAAAGATACTACTGAATGGGTTAAAAAACTGGCACAGATGATAAGCAATTTAAATATCACCCTGCCGGACAACAGCAATCTGTTTCAGCATCTTTACCATTCAACCCAAGCCGAATCATTGCTCGTTTATCCCCCTTTGTCAGATAAAATCCTTGTGATAACACCTGAGAAAAACCGTTATAACGCCACTATTTGCCCACTTGATATTAATGCCATCCAGTTGGCCCGTACTATATGGACAATGCCCCCGTATACCCAGATTCAATCGATCAATGGAAATGCATTAATCCCAATACAACCAGATGACTTTTCCGATTTACTCGTTTTAAGCACTTCCCCAAATGACTACAGCGGAACAGCTGTTTTATGCTGTATAAACATAGCGGACGAAGGTCGAATGCTGTTGCTGTTCGATAAACCTTTTTTTGCAGACAAGACTCATCGGTTGAGCACTATCATCAATAAAATTGTTTTACAGAAAGATGATCATTTCAGTGCTGTCACAACGGACATGGTTATAACCCTTCGTTATTTGGGCCTGTTGTACGGGTTTTCGTACCAGGTAATGATTGACAGCATCCAGATAAATCAAGTTAATAAAACAACCGTTAACCCTTCTTTCACATCAGAACTGATGTCTTACTGGAAGTTATTGTCAGAAAGTTGCAATGAAAGCAAACAATCAAAACTGCTTGAACCTGGCATTAAATCTAAATTGTTCATTTACCCCGTCTTGGCTTTTGTTTACACTGACATATTAGAAAACGAAGGTGATTCAGCTGCAGCGCTAGTCTATTGGACTTTGTTCCAAAAAAAATGGTTGAAAATCTCACTAATTTCGGGAAGCTTGGAATGTGACCTTGAAACAATGTCCTTGGAACTACCTGAGTACCATAAACAATTGGAAAAGCAGATATTAAATGGGACTGAACTGAAGACTCCGGATAAGTATTCTTACCTCTCTATTAAAGAGCTTCTTAAAACACTATACCATTAATCAGCTCAGCAAAAGGTGACCCGAAAACTATTGAAAACAGCTAATCAGGAGGGTTTAAAAAAACAACTTCCGTTCTGAGGGAACAGCCGTCAATGGTGATACGTCGATACCCTATACGATGATCACTGATAGTGAATGTGGTTTCTTCTTCATCAATCTGAAACCAAGTAGAGGGAGTAATGTGTAACACCGTTTCGGAATTGTATGAAATCTGTTTTGATGTATGGTAATGACCACAAAAAATATGCTTAATCTGACTGCTTTGATCTAAAAGTTCCAGCAGTAATTCATTGTTCATAAGCGGAAAATGATTGTCCATGTACTGACAATTACATTTTATTGGTGGATGATGCATTACCAAAGACCAAACTGAATGGGCGGGCGTTTTGGCCAGCAAGCCCTTAAGCCACAGTACTTGTTCATTCGTCACAGAATCGGGTGAACTGTCAAGAAAAACGAAATTCCAGCAACCAAAAACAGCATAATAATACAATTTCCCAAAACTCAGCTTAAAATCTGGAAACACCTTTTCGATTAAACTGCCACGATCATGGTTGCCGGGAATCAATAAATACGGAACAGCTGTTTGCTCCAGAGTTGACTTGATCCATCGATACGATTTTACACAGCCCTCATGTTGCCCCAGATCCCCGGTAATAATGAACAATTTTGGACCAAACCTTTTGGCATCAGCAAGAACACGATTAAAATTTTCCCGAATCCGCACAGATTCGTCAGACAAATCATCCCCGGGAATATGAATATCACTAAAAACAGCTATTTCGAGCCTTTTAGAAGAAGACCAACAATAGGATTCTTCGATGCGTCTCTCTCCGTCAGAAATTTTTATCCCAATCATATGATCCCGTTTTACCAGAATGAGATAAAAAATTCAAGAAACATGGCGATTAATGCTAAATACCCGAACCCGTTACTAAATTCAAAAAGTTATAATATAGAAATTTACATCTTGGGCACTTTTCTCTTTTAAAACCAATAATTCGAAGTATATTGGGGGATGTTCATGAAGTTTTCCGGTTGGTGCCTTACATAAAAGGGGCTTTGAAAATAAACAAGAAATAAAAATCTGACAATGCCGTTACTGATCAGACAAAAGAGTCAGTAGCCACGAACAAATACTAACAAAAGAGCAACAGTTCTGTTTTTACCGGTAGATTTTTTTACTTTTCATTAGTCAAAAGTAACCAGTTACTGAATCAAGATTGTGGTAGAAACTCACATTGGTATGAAACTTCAGCAAGGTGCTTGTCAAATAGCGTTATAGACCTCAGATTAATCAGATTCTTTTGATCTCTCAATGATGATATAGAGAGTTTGAGGCATCGCCCCCCACACCCCACAGTCAGTTATCATTTTGTTTATTTCAACAATATGAAGCTAGGCTGACCAGACTGTATGAACATCTTGACTTTTCCACCGGCTTTCAGCCGCCCATACAGTATTTCATCTGTTAGTAAAAGAACTAATTTTTCATCAATCAATCGCCGTATCTCCCTGGCCCCGAATTGATCACTGTAACCAGTTTGCGCAAGCCAATCAATCAAGTCTTTTCTGAATCTGGCTTTAATTCCTTTTTTACCAAGTTGTTCCTGAAGCAAATCAAGTTGCCTGATAACCACCAAACGAATCTGCTCTGGATGTAAGGAATTAAACACAACTATGCGATCTAGGCGATTTCTGAATTCTGGAGAAAAGGTCTTTTCCAGCGCTTTGTGCGTCGAAGATGTGATCGGCACATCACTAAAGCCGATAATTCCTCGCGCCAATTCCCGAGAACCGGCATTGGAAGTCATAATGAGTATGATATGCCGGAAATCACTTGACCTGCCCGCATTATCCGTCAACATAGCTCCATCCATCACCTGCAACAAAGTATTAAAAACATCTGGATGGGCCTTTTCTATTTCGTCCAGCAACAAAACGGCATGAGGATTTCTTCTGATCGCCTCGGTCAGTAATCCGCCCTGATCGTACCCCACATAACCTGGCGGAGATCCAATTAGTCTGGCCACACTATGCTTTTCCTGGTATTCACTCATATCAAAACGAATGAGCTTAATCGCCAAGGATCGTGCCAGCTCCTTTGACAATTCCGTTTTACCCACACCAGATGGTCCGATGAACAATAAACTGGCCACAGGTCGATCTTCTCTGGAAAAACCAGCCCGGGATCTTTTAATTGCCTGACAAACAGCAGAAACAGCCTCATCTTGCCCAAAAATGACTTTTTTTAATGAGTGTTCTAGACCAACCAAACCCTCCAGTTCCGAGGCATGGAACGTATGCCGTGGGGTTCCGGACATATCTGCAACAACCTTTTCAACAATCTCTTTGGTGATGAGCGTTACGTTGCCTTCCCGTCCGATCTGTACCCTGGCACCTGCTTCATCGATTACATCAATCGCTTTATCTGGCAAAAACCGATCCTGAACATACTTTGCCGATAAGATTGCCGCAGCTTCAATAGCTTCCAGAGAGTAACTCACCCCATGGTGCATTTCAAAACGATCCTTCAAGCCATCAAGAATGGCAATCGTATCCGCTACTGTGGGTTCAGTAACATCAATTTTCTGAAATCGTCGGGACAATGCCCGATCTTTGTCAAAAAAACGCCGATACTCTTCATAGGTCGTCGCCCCAATGCAGCGCATTTTCCGACTCCCCAGCAAGGGCTTCAGCATATTGGACGCATCCATTGTGCCACCATTAACCGCTCCAGTACCGATCAGATTGTGGATTTCATCAATAAAAAGGATGGCCGATGGATGATCTATCAATTCCTGCAATAAACGCTTCATCCTTTGCTCAAAATCACCCCGATACTTTGTGCCGGCTACAAGAGCAGAAAGATCTATCTGAATGACCTGATGATTCTTCAAAGCTAGGGGCACATCTCCCGAAGCAATACGAAGAGCCAACCCTTCACTCAAAGCCGTTTTCCCAACTCCTGCTTCCCCGACAAAGATGGGATTATTTTTTTGCCTGCGGCATAATACCTGAATGGTCCGTTCAAGAAGTTCACCCCTGCCGATGACAGGATCCAACCGTCCTTCCTGGGCCGCTTGGGTCAGGTTGACCGTGAACTTAGATAAATAATTATCTACCACAGCCCCGACGTCGTCGTTGTCTTTCTGTTCATCATCTAACCGTTTTTCCTCATAACCATCTTGTCCATGGGAAACGGCTGATAGCACATCAAGTCGATTAATACCCTGCTTTTTTAAAAAATACCGGCCAAAAGACTCTTTTAAAAGGAAAACAGCCGCCAGAATATCTCCAAACCGCAGTATCTCTTTACCAGCAGAATGGACATGTTGCATAGCCTTCTCCAGCAGTGCAGAGCATCCAGCTGACTGAATCGGATCATAGCCTGGTTTCAAAGGGATATGGGCTTCATTGAAAAATGCTTCAATATCTTTTTGCAAAATCAGAGGGTCACCACCACAAGCCTTAATCAGCTCACTTCCCTCTGGATAACTCAAAGAGGCATAGAGGATATGCTCAGGCAATAGAAATTCGTGTTCTCGTTTTTTCGCCTCACGAAAAGCCAGAGACAAGATGGTATTCAGTCCTGCATCAATAGAGAACATGATCAATCATCGTCCAGGGAACACAGTAATGGATATTGTTCTGCTTGTGCCAGGCGACGAACAATACTAATTTTACTCACCGCAATATCATAGGGATAGCGACCGCATACCGCCCTCCCGTGATTATGTACTTGCATCATTAACTCCTCTGCAGCCGCAGGAGAATGCTGAAAAACAGATGTCAGGATATAAACAACAAAATCCATGGTGGTATAGTCATCGTTGTGAAGTATGACAGCATACATCCGAGGTGGAACAGCAACGTCATCTTTTTCCAATATTATTTGCGATTCCTGCACTTCAGCCATTCAAACATCCTCTTTAATTCATTATATAGCATCACTTAACAGATGTGTCAAAACAATTGATTTCTCAAAAATCACAGTATTGAGCCAGTTGCAAAATTCTGCTTTACTGCGATCTTTTGTGGGTGACGGTGAGTTTAGCACAACCCCACATACACCATAAACCCTGAAGCGCCAATTTTACAACAACCTCTGTCTATACAGATTAAAAGCTTTGTTCTACCGTAAGGCACTCTTTCGTAAAATATTAAGCCTTTGAAGGCTTTTCAGATTAATCATTGAACTTCTTTTTTTTGAATTGTAGAATAGTAAGTATGAAAATACGCACCATGCGGGAAGGAGGAACCTTGTACAAACCAAAACCTTTCTTTGATGTAGGATACCACCGTTTTTTGGGGACCTGGGCCTGGATCATGCACAGACTGGCTGGGCTCGCCCTGATTTTTTATCTCTGTCTGCATATCTGGATCATCAACACCCTGACCAAAGGAGAAGCTGTCTTTACCAGCGTGATGCAATTTCTGGCTTCACCTCTTTTTAAAGTTCTTGAGGTCGGATTGTGGGGGGTCATTTTGTTTCATGCATTCAATGGCATCCGCATCGTTTTTATCGATTTTTTCAGCGGAACCCACTACCACAAGAAATTATTCACCATTTTAATGATTCTCGCGGTACTTCTGTGGATGACCGGTGCGTTCATCCTTGTAAAACACATAGGGGGCTGACCATGAAAAAAGGATTTAAAGAAAGTTCAAAAAGTGGAGCACTTCTATGGTTTTGGCAAAGAATTTCGGCCATTATTCTGTTTGTCATGCTCATGTTTCACTTTGTCACTTATCACTTTATAGCCAGTGGCAGTTACGAATATCATCGGGTTATTTCCAAAATGCAAAGCCCCTGGTTTAATTTGGTGCAGTTTCTTTTTCTAATATCTGCCCTCTATCATGGACTTAATGGTGTCTGGATGGTTTCTGAGGATTACATTCATTCCCGCCAAGGCCGTTTTATTTTTTGTAGTTGTCTCTTAATCGTAGGTATCTCACTTCTTTTTGTCGGAACTTTGACTATATTCAAAGTTGCCTCGATAATCCATCCCATAGCCGGAGGTGTCAAATGACTGTCACCGAATCCCAAAACTTCCATCGTCTTGATGCCGTCATCGTTGGCGCCGGTTTAGCCGGCCTGAGAGCCGCACTGGAATTGGCGAAAGAGGGCTTGTCGGTCGCTGTTCTCAGCAAAGTCTACCCAACTCGTTCACATTCCGGAGCAGCTCAAGGCGGCATTGCCGCAGCCCTGGCCAACGTTGCTGACGATTCCGAAGAAATGCACATGTTTGATACCATTAAAGGCAGTGACTACTTGGGAGATCAGGATGTCATCGAGCTTTTTGTTTCCGAAGCCAAAAAAACGGTTTATGAACTCGAACATTTCGGCGTTCCATTTTCCCGAACGGAAAACGGTCGCATCAATCAACGTCCTTTCGGCGGGCACAGTTCACCCCGAGCCTGTTTCTCTGCCGATATAACCGGCCATGTTTTACTGCACACACTCTATGAACAATGCGTTCATCATCAAGTGCATTTCTACAACGAATTTCAGGTTTTTTCCATCATTATGAATAACAATAGTTGTGCCGGTGTTGTTGCCTGGGATATAAGACATGGCGGCTTACATGTTTTTCATTCCAGAGCAACGCTGCTAGCCACAGGTGGTTACGGAAGGGCTTTCAAAATATCATCAAACGCCCATGCCAATACCGGAGACAGCCTGGCTCTGATTCTGGAGTTGGGCTTACCCCTGGAAGACATGGAATTCGTTCAGTTTCATCCGACTGGACTATACAAACACGGTATCTTGCTTTCCGAAGCCGCCCGAGGTGAAGGCGCACACATCCTCAACAACGAAGGTGTTCGTTTCATGGAACACTACGCTCCTGGCAAGATGGAGTTAGCACCCCGGGACGTTGTTTCCAGAGCCGAACAAAGTGAAATTAATGAAGGCCGGGGTATTGACGGAAAGGATTATGTTTACCTTGACCTTCGCCATTTGGGGCGTAAAAAAATAATGGATCGCTTACCACAGGTATATGAATTGGCGCTCAATTACCTGAAAGTGGATGGCTGCACCGCACCCATCCCCATTCAGCCGACAGCCCACTATTCAATGGGCGGGATACCGGCCAACATTCATACCGAAGTCATTCGAGATGCCCAGGGTACTATAGTTCCTGGATTGTATACTGCTGGAGAAGCCTCATGCCTTTCTCTTCATGGAGCCAATCGTCTGGGGACAAATTCTTTACAGGATGCGGCAACTTTCGGTAGAATATCTGGCCAAAGAATTCGTCAGTTTCTGACTCAAGCCCCTTTACTCACTCTATCTTCGGATGTTCTTGAAACAGCCCAACACAAAGTGGACCAATTTACTCTGGGAACAGGTAAAGAAAGGCATGCAGCCATTCGCAGCGAGCTACAACAACAGATGACTCAATCCGTCGGGGTTTTTCGTTCCGAACCAGAAATGATCAAGCTTAAAGAAAAAATTCTTGAGTTACAGCAGCGTTTTAAAGATGTAAAAATTGACGATAAGGGGGCGGTTTTTAACCTTGACCTCATCGAAGCCTATGAAGTTGGTAATTTGCTCGCCTTTTCCCAGGTTATTGTGGAATGCGCCATTGCCCGAAAAGAATCAAGGGGAGCTCATTATAGAACTGATTTCCCCAAGCGGGATGATGAAAATTGGTTGGCTCATACCCTGGCCTGGCGGAATGAAGCAGGAAAAGTATCCCTCGATTTTTCGCGCAAAGTCAATATCGACATGAATCGTTATCCACCCCAGGAACGCAAGTATTAGGAGGAGATGATGGCTAAACAAGACATTTCAGCACGCATTCTGCGCTTTAACCCAGATCATGATAAAAAACCCCGTTGGCAGACCTTTCAACTCTCTGTTGAAGACGATTTAACCATTCTTGATGTCCTGAACGAAATCCATTGGCATTATGATGGATCCCTTTCATACCGCCGTTCATGCCGCAGCGCTATCTGTGGCTCATGTGCTATGAAAGTCAACGGATTTAATGTGTTGGCCTGTGAAACCCCCATCCATCGGTTCAAATCTTCCACACTTAGAATTGAACCCCTGCCCGGTTTTCCGATTATTAAAGACTTGGTGGTAGATATGGAAGGTTTTTTTGATAAAATGCGGATAATAAAACCCTTCCTGGTGGTAAGCCGCGCCACTCCGGAAAAAGAGTTTTTACAAAGCCCCGAAGAATTTGAGCAGATCCGGGAAGCCTCTGACTGTATCCTTTGTGGAGCCTGCACTTCATCCTGTCCGAGTTTGTGGAGTAATGAGGATTATCTGGGACCTGCAGCTCTGCTTAAAGCATATCGCTTCATTTTTGATTCACGTGATGATGCCAGTAGGGAACGCATTGAACAGATTAATGATCGAAACGGTATCTGGCGCTGCCATACCATATTCAACTGTATAGAAGCCTGCCCCAAGCACATCAAAATTACTGAGTATTTGTCCCGTCTGAAAGTTAAGGCAACGGAAAATTCTTTCTGATATAGTACCGATAAACCAAAGGAGGTTTCGAGTTTATGCGAACAGTTTTGGTCAGCGGAGGGGCAGGCTATATTGGCAGCCATGTTGTCCGAGATCTATGTGAATCAGGTTACCGTGTTATTGTTTTGGATAACCTCAGTAGCGGGCATAAAGAAAACCTTTTGGGTGGCACACTGATCGAAGGAGACATCGGGGATGAAAAGCTGGTTTCCAGAATCATACAAGCACACCAAATAGAAACCCTGATTCACTTTGCTGCCTTTATTCAGGTGGAAGAGTCTATGACCAATCCGGCAAAATATTATGAAAACAACAGCATAAAAGCATTCAGACTTTTCAAAACAGCCATAGACAATGGAATCCGTTCTGTCCTCTTTTCATCAACAGCGGCGGTGTATGGTATCCCACCAATGATTCCCGTCAGCGAATCCAGCCCCCTGAACCCTATTAATCCTTATGGAAATTCTAAGTTTTTTTCCGAGACCCTGTTGAGGGATTTAACCGCTGCTTCTGCAGACACCCAACATATTATTCTCAGGTATTTCAATGTTGCCGGTGCAGATTACAAAGGTCGTATCGGGCAAGCCTATGCCAAACCTACCCATCTGATTACCCTGGCTCTGCACGCAGCGTTGGGGCTTCGCTCAGATCTTTCAATTTTCGGAACTGATTATGAAACACCCGACGGGTCATGTGTTCGTGATTATATTCACGTCGATGATTTGTCTTCTGCACACCTTTTGGCTCTTAAGGCGCTGGAAAATAAGAAAGGAAACCAAATTTACAATTGTGGGTACGGGAAAGGTCATTCGGTCTTAGAGGTTATCAATGCCGTAAAACAAGTGACTGGAAACCAATTTCAAACCAAAATCTGCCCTCGTCGCGTCGGCGACCCCCCAGCATTAATCGCTGATAGCCAAAAAATCCAAAACCAATTAGGCTGGAAACCCAAGCACGATGATTTGAACGAGATAATCCAAAGCGCCTGGGAATGGGAAAAGCGGTTGCGAGACAGGAGCTGCGGGAAAAAAGCACTTACTTAAAACTATAGGAATACACCCGAAGACCTGAAAGATGACAAAAACGAAGGAGCTCATTCACCCTTTGCTGAATTTGGAATGTCATAACAGACGGTTCCAAATGTGCCAGGTTGAAACTCACCACCACATCATCATTGGCCACTTTGGCGATGGAGCTCAACTTGGATTTGATATCCACTATCTCCTCTTCCTGAACATCTCCTTCAAGGGAGATTAAAATCAGATCGCCAATTTTTTCAACAACGTACATTTGGTTTTTCCTCACACCAATCTTTACAATGAATTATATTGTTTTTTCTCAATTTTACAAAAAGAAAAAACCATTGTTTAACTCAAACAAATTTGGCTCGAAACTAAGTAAAACAAATAAACCGGGGAACACCTGGTTTACTCATTGCGTTTATATAGTATTGAACTTTATTAACAAAAGTCTCTTCTTTAGGAGTCAAACATGTTAACCATTAAACGCGTCATCGGTTCCTTTATTCTTGTTTCTATGGGCATTCCAATCCTTTTCGCCGTCATTTGGGCATACGGTATTACCAAAGCCCTTGTATCACCGGACTTTATATCAAACCTTCCACAGGAAATCTTATCTGAGTTGCCGCTGCTGATTGATGACCTGTCTTCTGACATAGAAACGCAATGGCACGGCATTGATGATGAAGCTCGCATATGGCTGAAAGCATATCGTGAAAATGGCACTGATCTAAACAAACTACTAAAGGATAGTGGCATCGAAACATGGATGCAAACCGATTTACAATCCGCTTTTCTTGAAATTGGCGACATTCTCAGAGGTGAAAGGGCCATAAGTAATGTTGACCTTAATATGCGCCCCTTGAAACTTGCTTTGAAAAATCCAATACTGATCAATGAATTGTCATCCATCATCGCTAAGCTTCCGCCATGTAGCCCCCTTGATAACACCTGGTGGCAAGACAGACTAGAGCAAACAATCATATCTGAAGGACAGCACGAGTTAAAATTAAAACCATGCAGACCAGCAGACCTTGAAAACATCTCTACAGCTCTCACCATCTATTTAGGCAATGAAATTGAACAAATTCCTGACTCAATCGAAATGCTCCATGTTGACCAAGACCTTCCCAGAGGATTAGATATCACCCGCTGGCTAGCTCGCTTTATGCTACTGTTGTTTGTTATTCCGGCTCTTTTCATTTTCCTCGGGGCATTGATCGCCTCAGATTCCAGACCCAGCTTTCTGCGTTGGGTTGGGTTCCCCACCCTTATCGGTGCTGGCTTGGTTTTTATACTGACATCAACAGTAACCCGCTTTTTACCAAATATACTTTTTTATAACCCTGAATTTCAATTGGAATTTCGAGGGTACGAATTCCTGACTTCAAAATTGTTTACCTTTTTTTCTTCTATCAGCCAGCACCTTTTTCTTCCAGTAAACAAGGTCGCCATGATTATCAGTGTAATCGGTATTGTTACCATTGCCCTTTCCTATGCTTTCAATACCAATAAAGACCAATAATAAGAACCAGTTTCAAAATTTAGAAATGTTCAGGTCATAAAATCAATAATCTTTGGGAACATTTTTCTCTTATGCGATCTCTCACTGATAACCGCGGGAATGAGGGGCACAACCCTCGCACCCCCACAAAAAAAGAGAGCTCGCAATAGCGTATCGGGAAATAGTACTTTTTCGTATAAATACAATTATACACCTGACTTTTATCAACCATTGTGTTACACTGTCGCCAAACAATAAAGCGAATGAAAAAACGTCTTTTTTTTATTCAAAACTCCGTTCATATTCCGCTTGAGGCGGGCAAGTAAGCAATGAAAATAACTACCATTAATGGACTCCATGAAGCCATAAAAAATAATGTTCCATTAAATCGGATCTATTTCAGTGATAAGAGGAAAGACAAGCGTATATCTGAGTTGATCACTCTTTGTAAAGAAGTGGGGCTGGCTTTCAGAATCATTCCGGAAGAAGCTTTGAGACGCAAAGTGGATGGAGAACATCAGGGTTTGTTTTGTGAAGCTATGCCCAAAGAGCCCAAAGCACTAAGCGATTGGGCGTTTTCACCAGAAACACAACTGATTCTTGCTTTGGATCATATCTGGGATCCTGGAAATCTGGGTGCGATTATCCGAAATGCTGCCTGTGGGGGAGTAAACGGTATCCTCCTCAGTACAGATCGAAGCAGCCCCCTTAACGAAACTGTCCTGACGCGCTCAGCGGGGACCCTGTTAACAATGAATTTTTCTCTATGCAGCAATCTAGTTAACGAAATAAAAGTGCTGAAAAAAAACAATTTTTGGATTGCAGGGGCTTGTGGTGGTGGCGAAAAAACCCTATATGAATGGGACTTCTCATTGCCAACCGTCTTGGTCATGGGCAATGAACAGCGCGGTATCTCATCTCCCCTGCGAAAACAGCTGGACGTTACTCTGTCCATCCCGATGAATAAAGGGAGTGAATCCCTCAATGTGGCATCAGCATCAGCCGTTTTTATCTTTGAAGCAGCTCGTCAGCAACAGATTATGTCATTAAAAAAAAGGGGCTCTTGACAGAGCCCCATATATTCAACTCTTTCCCCAAAAAACCTAGTTAAGACACCTTTGCCAGCAGATCTGATCGCGATATAAGCAGATGCTTTTTCCCAGAAATCTTAATCTCTTCGCCTGCATACTTGCCATAGATTACTTTATCTCCGACTTTAATGACCTTCTGCAGTTCTTCATCGGTTCCGACAGAGATTACCTTACCAATAACAGGTTTTTCCTTGGCCGTATCCGGAATTATAATGGATCCGATTTTTTCTTCTTCTTCCAAGGGCTCAACCAACACACGGTCGTCTAAAGGTTGGACGTTCATGTTCACCTCCTAAGTTTGTTTTATTCAGATAAATTTTAGTCTATTCTACTCACAATGTCAACCTGAAGAAATGTTCTGGGGCCACATTGTCACCTGGGCAACGAAGCAGGAATTAACGTTGACAGCAATTATTAAACTGATAAAATAAACTTATCCAAATCAAAATTTTCAAATATATGAGGTGATCATGGAAAAAAAAACATCGAAGGAACTGATGGCTATTGAAAATCAATTCGGGGCCCACAATTACCACCCCCTGGAAGTTGTGATTGCAAAGGCGGAAGGAATATGGGTTGAAGATCCCGAGGGGAACCGGTATATGGACATGCTATCCGCATATTCTGCGGTAAACCAGGGACATCGCCATCCCAGAATAATCAAAGCGTTAAAAGATCAAGCTGATATTCTGACACTGACCTCACGGGCCTTCTTCAATGACAAGTGGCCTGTTTTTGCTGAAAAGCTTGCCAAACTGACTGGCAAAGATATGGTTTTGCCGATGAATACAGGTGCAGAAGCGGTGGAAACCGCCATTAAAACTATGAGAAAATGGGGCTATACAGTAAAAGGTGTTGAAAAGGACAAGGCAGAAATCATAGTCTTTGAAGAAAACTTTCACGGGCGTACCACCACTATTGTTTCATTTTCCACAGATCCTGTTGCCAAAGAAAATTACGGCCCCTTTACTCCTGGCTTTAAAATCGTCCCTTACAATAGTATTGAAGCGGTTAAACATGCTATTTCGCCCAACACTGTTGGCATTCTGGTTGAACCAATACAGGGCGAAGCCGGTGTCAATGTCCCAGATGATGGTTTTTTAAAAGGATTAGCAAACATCTGTAAACAGAACAACATCCTGCTGGCCTGTGACGAAATTCAAACTGGATTTTGCAGAACTGGGAAACTGTTTGCTTATATGCATGACGATATTGAACCAGACTTGGTCATAATGGGCAAGGCTTTGGGTGGTGGTGTTTTCCCTGTCAGTGCTGTCGCCGCCAACAAGGATATTCTGGGCGTCTTCAAGCCCGGGACCCATGGATCTACTTTTGGAGGAAACCCTCTGGGTTGTGCCGTGGCAATGGCTTCAATAGATGTTCTAATAGATGAAAATCTGGCACAGCGCTCACAAGAACTTGGCAAATATTTTATGGCACAGCTTAAGAGCATCAAATCTGATAAAATCAGCCTAGTCCGGGGTAAGGGACTGCTGATCGGTCTTGTCTTAAAAGAATCCGCCGGCAAGGCCCGCAACTACACAACCAAACTGAAATCGCTTGGGATTTTATGCAAAGAGACACACGACTGGATTATACGTTTTGCGCCACCGCTGGTTATCACCAAAGAGGAAATTGATGCGGCAATGGTTAAAATCCGATCAGTTTTAATCTGATGCTCCTTTTTGTTGTGGACGTTTCTCCCGAGCTGGGCTTTGGGCACCTGACAAGATGCCTCAACCTAGCTCGGTTGAACAAGCACCGCTTTAACATCCTTTTTCTTTTGAAGTATGATAAGGCTGCGGTGGCATTGCTGCAACAAAACCGTTTTCATTTCACAACAAATTTTCATCCAGACAGCTGGCCCAGGCAACCGGATCTGATCATTTTTGATATATGCCGAATGAATCCGGAATTCACCCTTTTATTGGAAGATCTCAAAAATCTCAACCTGCCCCTCCTACAAATAACAGATTTAGGCTTAAACAGACTTCCTGGTGTTACAATCATTGATGGTTCACTTCAGCGCTATTCTTTACCCACAGACAATCTATACACCGGTCCCGATTATATGATTCTTCACCACAAAGTAAGACATTTTAACCACATAAAACGCTTTTATCGCCAACACATCAATCATATCTTTATTTCTTTAGGAGGATCTACCCCATATCGTTTGCTTAGAAAAACAATAGAGGTGTTCAACCGGCATCATTTTTATTGTAAAATTGCGCCTGGTTTTTTATTAAAAAAAAACCAGAAGAAAATTTTAACCCGGCTGTACTCCAACATCGGCTGGGTTGGCCACACAGAAAGCCTGGCACGCTCATTATTTCAATGTGATTTGGCGGTTATAGCCCCTGGCGTTACCGCATATGAAGCTTCAGCCACAGGCACACCGGCACTCTATCTGTCGCACCATTTGCTTCAGGAACAAAGCGCTTTGTTATTTGAACAATCCGGTGTTGGTAAAAATATCGGACTTCTTGCTCAGGAGAATACAGATCAAATTATGCGGCAAATAAGCCAATTAAGCGTTTTTGAACGATCTGAAATGGGAGAGCGAGGGAAAAAGCTGGTTGATGGTCTTGGCTTATATCGGGTCAATAAAATACTTACTTCTGCCGTTATATCAAGTAGATCATATGATCACGGAGGTAATAAATGAATGTATTAATAACGGCGGCTTCAAGAAGGGTTTCTCTTATCAGGCTTTTTCGTGAGGCGGTTCAGCCCTTTGGCGGGCGAATAATTGCGGTTGATTATGAGACCTATTCCCCAGCACTTTTTTTTTCTGATCAATGGTATCAGGTCCCATTGGTCAAAGATCCATCCTATTTACTACGAATTCAGGACATTTGTAATAAAGAGAACATCACCCTTATCATTCCAACCATTGATCAGGAATTGTCCATATGGGCACATGCCCAAAACGAGTTTAAAAAAAAACACATTTCTGTTTCAATTTCAGCAACGAATACAATCCGTACACTTACCGATAAATGGCTCACATATCAAGCTCTTGTACACGAGGACATTCCCTTTCCCCATAGTTTCTTGCCCGACAAAAATATTATCCCGGACCATTTTCCTCTTTTTATAAAACCTCGTAAAGGTAGAGGCAGTATCGGTGCATTTCCAGTCAGAAACCAAAAAGAGTATCTTTTTTTTACTGACTATATAAAAGACCCGGTAGTACAGACTTATCTTGAAGGAAAGGAATTCACTGTTGACGCATTGTTTGACCATATGGGAAAGTTGATTCGCTGTATTCCCAGATACCGTTTGGTTATTCGTTCTGGAGTATCTGATAGAGGCAAAACATTTATTAACACCAGGTTAACCGAACTGATAGAAAGAATTGGGAATACATTTTCGTTCCGTGGAGCCATCAACATCCAGGGTAAGATTTATAATGACTCTATCTCATTTTTTGAAATTAACCCTCGCTTTTCAGGCGGCATTCAGCTCTCCGCCGCCGCTGGGACAAGCTTTGCAAAATTACTGGTTAATGAAGAAATGGGGGTGCCTATGACACCCTCTTTGCTCGACTATCAAGCTGGAATGCTGATGACCAGCTATGAAGACAGTTTATTCATCGACACCGACAACAAACTGATCAATCCACCAATTAAATGAACCTTTTCTTGACAAAAAAAAAGATTTCCCTTAGAATCAGTACCTTTGTGACACTAAAAAACCTAAATCATGATTAAGATTGGTCTTACAGGTGGAATTTGCTGTGGAAAATCACTGGTCCTTTCTTTTTTCCAACAACTGGGCGCCTATACACTTAAAGCGGACGAACTATCCAAAGCAATTTTGTTCGGACAGGAGCCCAAACTAAGAAACCAGCTTTGTGAAGCACTCGGAATACTTAATAATAATCAAGAAAATATTGGTGCTATACAAGAAAAAATTTCAAAGATTTTATTTTCAAACCCTGACAAACGCCTGCTTATCAACCGCATTGTTCATCCCCATGTTATAGCGGAACGCAACAAACTGATTGCAGCCGAAGAAAAAAAAGGGAATCACGATCTTTTCCTATACGAGTCATCACTTTTAGTCGAAGCCGGAACGTATCGTGATTTTGACCGCGTCATAGTCGTTTACTGTAACACCGACACCCAAGTGCAACGCTTAATGATTCGAGACAAGATTGACAAAACAGAGGCTGAGAAAAGAATCCGTTCTCAACTACCGCTAAGCGAGAAGTTAAAAATGGCGCACTATACTATTGACACAGGCGGGAGTGTTGATCAAACCTATAAAATATCCCTTGAGATTTACTCCCTGATTAGAAGAGATTTCAATAAAACTTTAAATCTGTTAAAATGAAGATACGTCTGGAGGGTATGGATTGGAAAAGGAATTATCTCTTTTAAGTCTTGATGCGGATGCGTCAACAGCAGAAATTCGAAATGCATATCTCAGATTAACGACAAATAAAAAATTTAACAAGGTGCTCTTGGAAGATCCGTCCGGCCGAAATGAGTTTATCTCTATCTACCAGGCTTATGTCACTTTGATGAAACATCGATCCGAAGCCGACTCCATAAAAAGTCTTGAACTGTACCCACAGGATCAGATTTTTCAGCTCACACTAAACCAAGGGATATATCTTGCTCTGACCCAGCAGTGGATGAAGGCAGCAGAAAAATTGCAGGAGGCCTTTATTCTGAACAAAAACCATTCCCTCTTGCAAACCTATCTTGGTGTGATTTTATTAAAGAGAAAGAATGAATATGCAGCTGAAAAATATTTCATCAAAGCCATTGACATCAATCCAAACAATACAGAAGCGTGGCTATACCTCGGTGATGTATATTTGCAGACTGGGAATCTAAAAAAAGCCAAAAGCATCTATCAATCAGCAGCTGATCTGTCCGGGAACAGTACCATGGTTCACAAAAGATTACAGTTATTAAAGCAAAAAGAACTGAATCCTGACGGGAACCAAGCCGATAGTTTGGTCACTCGAATAAAGAAAATGTTTGGCTGACTGTTATATTACAACACCGGCCACCAAACCAACAGTCATCTCCTTAAAAGGTGATTCAGTGCTCATAAACGCAAAAACGGTCACACAAAAATTGTTCTTTAACAAACCGATTTGTCCCTTAAGCTGCCAAAAACGACGGAGATCAAGGTTTTCTTTGGATGACTCGATCCAACGAAAGGGGCCAGCGCCAATAAAGATATCCCCAAACTTATAATTCAGAGCGACACCTGGAGACCAGTAGAAAGATGGGTTAAACTTCAGATCTGGCAAAAATATTGCGCATTCAGGTGAAATAAATAAAAAATCATTTACGTGGATCGCCAATTGTACTGATGCCGTCACCCAGCTTGGCTCGAAATGGAAATCCTGATGCGTTGCCAAACCAGCCAAAACAACAACCTGCATGCCAGAGTCCTGAGCCACAGTATTTGATGAACACAAAACAAATCCGACAAATAAAAGAACATATATAATTTTCATACTGTTATTCTGACATTTTCTCTAATTCTTTGGCTGCCTTTTTTGAAACCGTGCTGCTGGCATAACGGTCCAATACTTGTTGGAAAAATGATCGAGCCGTTTCCACATCTCCAAGTCCCAGATACGATTTGGCGGTTAAAAAAATTAATTGATCCATTCCCTTGTATTCCGGAAAATTATCCATCACTTCTTTGAAGCGATTTATAGCGCCTTGATACGATTTTACAAGATAGTTGGTCCTGCCTATCAAAAATTGATGTTTTGCCAAGCATTCTTTGGCCTCAGCGATATTTTTCTGTGCCATTTCAGCTTCCTGTGTTTCTGGAAATTGACGGACCAATGACTCAAAGGCTTTAATTGCCGACATGGTATTGGTCTGATCCCGACCGGGTTTTTTCATTTGATAAAAGTAACACATCCCAATCTGATATTTTGCGTAAATGGCATCTGGAGAATTTGGATACAAACCAAGGTATTCCTGATACTCGGACACAGCCATAATCAGAGAAGATGAATCCTTTTTTTTTAAAAAAGAATCTGCTATAGATATTTTCGCTTTTTGAGCAAATATGCTCGTGGGATACAACTGGATAACCTGCTTCAATACAAGACGTCCTTTCTCAGCATTTTTCTTCAATAAAGCAATTCCTTTCTCATAGTACTCACTTTCAGAAACAGATGTATCGGGAACTGTACTGACAGATTCCTTTTTACATGCCCAAAAGATAAGCGCAGTGAAACACCATAACACCAAGGCAACTCTTTTTATCATTTTTTTTCTCCAAAAGCCCGCAGTAAATTTTCGACACACACAGCAATATTTTCAGTTCCATAAAGAGCTGATCCTACCACAATTAAATCAGCCCCCGCTTCAACAATATTTTTAGCGTTCAACTGATTGATGCCCCCATCAACCTGTAACAGACAGTTCGCTTTTTGGCAGTCAATTTCCTTTCTCAAAGCGTAAATCCTCGCAATTGACTCAGTAATAAAACCCTGACCTCCATAGCCTGGGAAAACACTCATCAATAGAATATAATCAATCTGGTCCAGGTAGGGAAAAACCTCATGAACCGGAGTGTCTGGATTCAATACCAGCCCGGCTTTTTTGCCAGCTGCTTTTATCAGGGCAACACAATCATCTATTTGAGCCTTTATTTCTATATGGATTGAAATCCAATCAGATCCCGCTTCAATAAACCAGGGAACAACCCGTAGCGGGTTACTGACCATTAAGTGGGTGTCTACCTTATACGGAACAATCGCTTTGATATCCCTAATAATTGCCGGACCAAACGATAGGTTGGGGACAAAATGGCCGTCCATTACATCCAGATGTATTACCTCTATACCGCAAGACGCAAATGAATGTAACTTTGTTTCAAGATCATAAAAATGGCTTGACAATATAGATGGAAAAATCGGGTTCAATGGCTGACCCCTAAAGTTATCAAATTTTTCTCACTTATCCGAAATCCAGACAGTGGGTATTGTTTCACAATTATCCCGGACTCTAATCCAGGGTAATCTATTTTTTCGATATTGGCGATTTTAAGACCATGATTTTTCAAAAATGATTCAACCTTAGTTAAGCTCATGCCGATAAAGTCGGGCATCACATAAGAGAAGGACCGTTCGCCTCTGGAAATTAAAAGACTCACCTCTTCACCCCTGTTAATGGCAGCCCCGGACTTAACCCCCTGACCAATGACATGGTCTACGGGTAAAACATCATTATCCATGTAGGAGATACCACCCCTTTTTATTCCTCTTTCAGACAATATTTTTATTGCATCGTCTAAATATTTACCAGAGACATCCGGCGTTAGAACCTTGTCTGGTCTGGGTGTATAGTAAACTTTAATATAACCGAATCTTTTTATTCTGACTCCAGGTTCAGGCGATTGGCGCGTTATGACAAAAGGTCTGCCTTCGGTAAGTCTTGATCCTTCCATAGGGTTTAAATGTACATTCAGCCGTTTAGCCGCTTCAAAAGCACTTTGCACTGTTTCTCCAACCCAATCAGGGGTTACCAATTCTTTACCTTTGATTAGCGAACTCATGGTGATATAGATAGACAGTAAAAAAACCAGGACCACAAACACCAGAACGGAACTCCATTTCAAAACACCTTTAACGATTTGATTCATGCCCATACTTTCTAGCATAAGAACCGCATAAATTCAAGAAAATTGATCAAGGTCAGGTGGAAAAACTGCCAAGCTGTGAGACTTCACCGGCCCCTTTCCGCAGTAAAAGTGGGGGGTCAAAAGAAAAATCAATAACGGTAGACAGTACGTTTTTTACATGATCTCCAATCATTATTAAATCGACCTGTTGACCGTATATAGAAATGATTTCAGACATTTCATTTAAATAAACACCTTCTTTGGGGGGTAAACTGGTACTCAGCAGCGGAACCCCTAAATTTTCAGTCAACGCTCTGCACACTTCACAATCCGGAACCCTGACACCAATAGTAGACCTTTTTTGTGCCAATGTTTTGGGAAAGTGACTGGAAACCGGCAGAATAAACGTGTATGGTCCAGGCAACACCCGCTTCATAATGCGGAAAATTCGGGTTTCCAAATTGGCGTATTCAGAAATCTGGTTAAGATCCGAAAAAATCAGACTCAATGGCTTATCTTTTGGTATATCCTTGATCCTGAACAACCTTTCTACCGCTTTTTTATTACGCACATCAGCAGCTAGGCCATATACAGTATCTGTAGGGTAAATGACCACTGAACCACTTTCCAACATTTTTGCTGCATGCTTCATCTGTCGCTGATGGGGCGTTCTGATAAAAACATGTTGTATTTCAGCCGGCACTTAATCCCTTTAGCAGCTTAATTCTAAGCTTTCTTCTTTTATTGTCAATTTCATACTATTGGTATTATACACCAAAACAGCGCTTTCATTCTTAGCGGGACTTCTAAACCAAGCAGAATTTCGCCTCTTTAGGGATTATGTGGGACCAAGCCATACTCTTCGTAAGGCCCAAAGGAGGGTAATAAACCAGAATTGTAAAATCACCTTTTTTTCCAATAAGCTTTTTTTCCCTGCTTATGGTAATATATTTACGTAGAAACAGGAGGAGCTGATGATGACGATGTGGGCAAATTTAGGGCTTATTATTATTTTCACTATCATCACATTGCTCGGGGGGGCTATTCTTTACATGTTTCTGGCTGTTCTGGAAGAACTGATCATAGGAAAATACAGCAGAAAAAGAAAAAGTAACACATCTGACTCAGACGGATTCTATGTTTTCTAGCCCTGTGTGTTCATTCTGAACTTCTTTTTGACACCTCGTCTGCTGAATGATATAATTATCCTCTTCCTTTTTAAAATTCAAAAGTAATCGTCATAGGAGTCTGATCATGAATGTATTGGTAATCAATAGCGGCAGTTCATCTATAAAATTTCAACTTCTCAACACCAAAAACAGACATGCTTTGTGTAAAGGCTTGATAGAAAGAATAGGTTTAAATGATGCCATTTTCAACTATCAGCCAGAAAACGGGCAGAAATATAAAGAGCTTTTACCAATCCCCGATCACACATCGGGAATAAAGCTGGTGATGGACACTTTGCTGGATCCTCAAAAGGGTGTTATCAAAAATTTATCTGAAATTGATGCCGTCGGACACCGTATCGTTCATGGCGGCGAAAAAATTAAAAGTTCGGAGCGACTGACCTCCGAAGTTATTACAATTATTAAAGAGAGTTCAAAACTAGCCCCACTTCACAATCCAGCTAATTTAATGGGCGTTGACGCAGTTCGTCAGGTTCTACCCAACATACCACATGTTGGCGTTTTCGATACAGCTTTTCACGCCAGCATGCCTAAACACGCATACATATACCCGCTGGCATACGAATACTATGAAACCCATGGTATACGGCGCTTTGGATTTCATGGCCCATCACATCAATATGTATCAATGAGGGCTGCAGAAATTCTTTCGATACCCATCGAAGAGTTCAACTGTGTCACCTGTCATTTGGGCAATGGAGTCTCTTTGACCGCCGTAAAAGGTGGAAAATCAGTGGACACCTCTCTGGGGTTCGGCACAATGTGCGGAGTACCCATGGGCACTCGCGCTGGCGACGTGGATCCCGCCATTATGCTTCACTTGCAGGATGAATTGGGTATGAGCACCAGTGCTGTACATGACCTGATCTACAAACAATCAGGCTTCAAAGGGGTCAGTGGTTTAACCAATGACATGCGGGATATCGAAGACGCCGCCGCTGCTGGTAATGAACGGGCACAACTCGCCCTTGACCTCTTCTCCCATGGTGCGAGGAAGTATATTGCTGCCCTATCCACTTCACTGGGTGGACGCATGCACGCCATTGTTTTTACAGCTGGCGTAGGTGAAAATGGCCCAGAAGCACGCGAACAAATTTGCAAGGGACTTGAAGTTCTTGGCGCAAAACTCGACCTGGGGAAAAACAGCGTGAGAGGCAAAGAAGCGATTATCTCAACAGATGACTCCCCAGTAAAGATTCTGGTTGTTCCCACCAACGAAGAGCTCATGATTGCCATAGATACGGAGGCCATACTCAGTTAATTCCTGATTAATAGGAGGTAGTTGCAAGTGCGCCTCGAGGCAATTGAACAGCATGCAGCTTTTTTACAAGAAAGGGTCATTGAGTTATTCGTTTTTAATCAACAAACATATGGAATGGCCTTGCGTCATCCCGTTTTTGGTCAATCAACAGAGGCAGTTCCAAAACCCAGAACTGTTGACTTCACAAAGATCACAGACCTCTGAAACTATTCTCTTTTACAGCCGATATCTCCGGCGTATTGTGGGACTGGAGGGCACAGCCCCACCCTCAAAAAAACTGAGAGATTGCTGTAAATCAGAATAATGAAACTGGCTCACTAATGAACTGAATTCGAGGCGTGATGGAGAATCTGGGCTGTCCGCATTGCGGACCATTTGTTCTGCGCGAAATCTCAGAAAAAAAGTAGTGCCTTTAAATGAAAAGAACTTTGAAAAAAAACAAGAAGTTTACATATTACTATGCGTTGACTGATCAGATAGAAGAGTAATGTGCCACGAACAAACACGAACAAAGGGTAGGGGCGCTGCTTGTTCCTTTGTAATGTTTTTCTCTAATATATCAAGAAAATTCTTCTAAAGAAGTGCCAGTTCGTACAGTGGCAGATTGGATTCTTTGAGTGCCTCGAATCGCTTGAACTGGGCCTTTGTTTTACCTCGTATGAAGGAAAAGACATTCTTTGGGCGACCATATGTTTTCAAGAAATATATCTATATAGCCCTAAAGCCTGTGTTGAACAATTTATGCTGCACGATATCCTTGAATTTCAAACAATTCTGTCATAATATCTTTATCGATCTGGGGCGTTGGTCCTCCTTGGATTTTTGTTGCAAAAAAACAATACGAACTGATGCCCCTCAAATTAACTTGCCCACGCATTTTGGTTGATAACCAAAGAATAATGAGGAAAGTGATGAGAAAGACCGGTGGGAATGAAAAAGGTGACTGCCAGACTATTCTGGATGGAGCAATTGAAGGAATTCTCATCGCAGAAATAGAATCGAAAGCATTCAAATATGCCAACAAAGCGATTTGTGAAATGTTTGGTTATGAAGAAAAGGAGATGTTAACCCTCACGGTAGCAGACATCCACCCCAAGGACAAACTGGATGAGGTAATCAATATATTCGAAGCGCAAGCAAGAGGCGAAATTGCACTGGCTCAGTCAACTCCATGTCAAAGAAAAAATGGTACGGTTTTCTGGGCTGACATTAATACTTCCAAGACTTTTATTGATGGAGTTCCATGCAATGTCGGCTTTTTCTCTGATGTGACAGAAAAGATCAGGTCAGAAAAAGAAATCGACGCATCTCACCGTCTATTAACATCCCTTTTTGATGCAGTTCCTGATTTGTTGATTGTCATTGATAAAAAGTTTCAAATTCGCTACACAAATTTCAAGGGACATGACCTGATTAATCAATCCGACTCGGATAAAGGTAAAACATGTTATGGAAGATTTAAACTTCTTGATTCACCATGTGAAGACTGCAGTGCACTTCCGGTTTTCGATTCGGGAGCCATAGTGGAAAGAGAAATGGTAAATCCCGCAGATGGGCGCACACGTGAAGTCAGGGCATTTCCGATAAAAGATTTCTCCGGACAGGTTGTCTACGTCGTAGAATACGTGCGGGATATAACAGATAAAAAGCAGGCAGAAAAAGACCGTATACGGCTTGAGCAACAAATCCAACAGAACCAGAAATTAGAATCATTGGGGGTTTTGGCAGGTGGAATTGCTCATGATTTCAATAACTTATTGGGTGGAATATATGGCTACATTGACATGGCTCGCGAAGCATCAGAAAACGAAGAAGTACTGAAATATCTGGATACGACGCTGAATACCATGAATCGTGCCCGAAGCTTGACCCAGCAATTATTGACTTTTGCAAAAGGAGGCATGCCCAAAAGGGAGCCCGGGCGATTAAATCAATTTGTCCGTGATACTGTTGAATTTGCATTGAGTGGGTCAAATGTCTCTTGCAGGTATACAATCGCTGATGATTTATGGTTTTGTGATTATGACAAAAGCCAAATGGCGCAAGTTATCGATAACATTGTTATCAATGCGCAGCAGGCAATGCCAGTGGGCGGAACGATTGAATTGATTGCGGAGAACAGACGCATCCAGAAAGATGAACACCTGATTCTACCTGCCGGGGACTACGTCCAGGTTTCCATTAAAGACACTGGCATTGGGATTCCACATGATATTATCCAGAGAATTTTTGATCCTTTTTTTACGACAAAACAAAAAGGAAGCGGGCTTGGTCTTGCCACCAGCTATTCAATTGTGAAAAAGCATGATGGGTATATTGATGTCGAATCAACTCCTGGGGAAGGGGCACATTTCTCCATTGTTTTGCCAGCATCAAAATTTGTTGAAAAGGCAAAGAAAGAATACGGCAAAACCTGCAAGCGCCATAGCGGCAGAATACTCATAATGGATGACGAAGAAGTCATACGAGATACAATGACCCAGATGCTGATAAAATCAGATGTTAAAGTCGTCACAGCCAGGGAAGGTAATGAGGCCTTGGAAGTATTCATGGAGAGTATAAAGTCTGGCAAAAAGTTCGATATTGTGATATTGGATTTGACCGTGCCGGGCGGTATGGGTGGTAAGGCGACACTTGACGGAATCAGGAAATTGGACAAACAAATCCCGGTGATAGTGAGTAGCGGGTACGCAGAAGACCCCATTGTTCAGAATCCGAAAAGATACGGTTTTAACGGGAGTATTAAAAAACCATTTATCAAGTCTGAATTGGTTGATATGATATTAAAATATCTGTGAAAACGGGTCCGTTTTACATTCAGGAATGTGCATGTTGCAAGTGCCACTCCCCCCAAAAAGAAAGGATAAAGCATCGGCGAACAGTGCCGGATGAAATTAAACCACTGGCTTTTTCAGATGCTTGAGAAAAACAATCAGGGCAGCCATTTGGGTGCATACCGAAAAGATAACCACCGGGGTGACACCAAGACGGTCGTAGAGAAGCCCAATGATGGCACTACCAATAAACCAGAATAGTCCGAAAAGGGTTCCAAAGAGGCCAAATGCCCTGGCCCTTTTCTCTTCGGGAACCCGATCGCCAATGGCTGCTTTCAAAATCGATTCCTGAGTGCCGACACTGATGCCCCACAAAGCCATGCCCACCATGATGAGGGGCACAGAACCCATAAAGACCAGTGGGGCAGTGAATAATTCAACAAAAAACATGGCGCTTAGAACCTTCAGGCCGAAACGGTCATAGAGAAAGCCAAAGAAGATTGCTGCAGCAGCATCGACGGCCATGGCGCCGGCGTAAAGCAGGGGGATGGCTTCTTCACTGAAGGCTTTTGCCTGCTTGAGGTGCAGTCCGATTAGGGGGAAGTCGGTAATACCCATGGCCAAAAGACCGGCAGCCCAAACAATGGCCCAATATGATTTTGAAAAACCCTTGTTGTCAATAGTTGGGGTTTTGCTTGGTATTTCGAATCGTTGCGGTTGAGGGAAAAGATGCCTGGTTACCAGCGTAAAGGCAATAACCAGCCCAGCGGGTATGAAAAGGAGCAACAAACCTTGGCGGTAGGTGCTGATAAGCTTGTCCGATTTGCTATTGAAGAGTAAGACAGAGAAGAGAGCCGGCCCCAGAAAAGCACCAATCTGGTCCATGGCTTCGTGCAGACCAAATCCAAAGCCACTGCCGGTACGTTTGGCGGCAAAGGAGATGACTGCGTCATGGGCTGGTTTTCGGATGGCTTTGCCAATACGTTCCAGTAGCAGGAAAACGATGGCCAGCTCCCAGCCATTGATAAAGGCCATCATGGGCAGAGAGCAGAGCTGAATGACATAACCCCCAATGATAAACCACCAATATTTTCTTGTTTTATCGGTTAAATTACCAGAAACCAGTCGCAAGGCATAAGCGGTAAATTCGCCGATTCCTGCGGCAAGGCCCAAGGCAAAGGCGCCACCCCCAAGAAGCTTGAGGTACTGACCGATAACGCTCCGCCCCCCCTCATAATTCATGTCGGCAAAGAGACTGACGATGCCGAACAATATGATCATGCCGATGGCAGCTTGTCTGGTCAGCTCTGCGGGCTTTTTCACTTGGGATTCAGATTAGTATTCTTTGTCTTTGGTGGCCCGAACGGCTCGGTTGTGGGCCCAGCTGCGAATCTTTTTAATTTGTTCTTCCATGGTGGTGGATAGAGGAACGCTGGTGCCAAAGATCACAAAGAGATCGTCTTCACTCATTTTACGGTTGTCATTGAATGCTTCGAACATGGCCGAGATGATGGCCTGTTCAATTTCACTGCCCGACCATCCCTTGGTGATTTGAGCCAATTGGGGAATGTTGAATTCGTGGGGAATGTTGTTGGTTTTTTTTAGGTGAATGGTGAAAATTTCCTCCCGTTCACGTCGAGTGGGAAGATCGATAAAAAAAATCTGATCGAAACGACCTCGGCGCAGAAGCTCGGCTGGTAGTAAATCAATACGATTGGCAGTGGCAGCCACGAAGACCTCTGATGTGTGCTCTTGCATCCATGTCAGAAAATAACCGAGGATACGTGAGGAGGCACTGTCCCCCTGTTTATCGGATATGCCGCTTTCAATCTCGTCCAACCACAGTACTGCAGGAGCAACAGAGTCCATAGTCTTGAGTGCCCGGGAAAAAACCAGCTCGGGGGAACCAGACATACCCGAGTATACCAGGTTCATGTCCAGACGAAAAAGGGGTAAGTTCCATTGGGATGAGATGACTTTGGCCGACAAACTCTTTCCGCACCCGGAAACACCCATAGCCAGGATTCCTTTGGGCCTTTGCAGACCATAGTCTTGTGCTTCTTTTGTGAAGGCTTTTTGCCTTTTGCCCAGCCAATCCTTAAGTTGATCAAGCCCGCCCATGTCCCCCAGGGTAAAGCGATGGGGGAAATATTCCAGAACACCATCTTTAAGAATCAAACGCTTCTTTTCCTGATGAATAAAGGGGATACCGTCCACATCAATGTCGTTTTTACCGTAATACGCTTTTTTAAGAGCCTTATAGGCTTCATCCAGGGTCAATCCTTGCAGGGCAATAATCAACTCTTTAATCTGGTCGGGGTTTAAATTAACCACTCTGCCGGCCTGGCGATGAGTTTCTAGAAATTTGACAGCCAGTGATTCAAGTTCATCGTATTCAGGCAAGTTAAAGAAAATGATGTCGAGCTCTTTTTTAAGCACATCGGGGAATTGATCATCTGGAGAGAGGATAAAGATAAAGCGTTTGCTATTCTTGAGTAAATAGTAAACATCTCTGAGTTTTCGCTGCAGCAGGTGGGAATTATTGAGCAATGGGGGCAGGTCCCGGAAAACAAAAAAACCAGCCGTTTCCTGATTGATAATATGATCGAAGGCCAAAACGGGATCCTGGGTTTCCGGAATAACAGCATCTCCTTTACAGAGACCGGTGTTGATGTCCCAGACAGTCAACTGGTCAGACCCATATATTTGTTTGGCGAATTGACGCAAAGCGCTTTCCACCCGCTTCTCTTCATAGCTGATGATCTGGGTGACCGGCTGTCCGGAGGTAATGGATGCCTTGATGTCAGAAATACTATTGCTCATGAATATTCTCCTTTTCTGGATGTCGTGTTATGTTTTGGTCCTCCAGAATGGTTTTGACAATATGGTCTGTCGGTTTAAGGCCAGGGTCAAGCTGTCGACTCAAAGCTGAAAAACCGGCTATTTGTTTCTCCCGGGCAGATGTGCTGTTCAGTAGCTTTTCCAGAGCGGCAGCTATGCGGGAGGGTGTCATCTGATGCTGTATCAGTTCAGGTACCAATTCATGCCCTGCCAGAATGTTGACGATGGAAAAGCGCTTGATGCGAATCAATCCCTTGCCGAGCAGGTAGGATACCGGATTGACACGATACACGACAACAAAAGGGGTTCCCAGCAAGGCGATCTCCAGGGTGGCGGTGCCGCAAGTGCTGAGGACAATTTTGCTGGCTTTAATCAGGTTATATCCTTGAGCCTGTGGAACTATTGTGACTAGTTCTTTTTGTGGGCCAAGCAATGTTTGAAGTAAAGAGAGGGGGATGGAGTCGGCCTTAAGGATGACCGGATGAAGGGAGGGAGTGGCCAATTTCTTTATTGCATCAAGCATGATGGGCAGATGACGTTTGACCTCTCCAAGTCGGCTGCCTGGAAGGATGGCCACCAACTCTTGTCCGGGTGTTGATCCAATGTGGCAGCGAAATGTTTCTGGGCTTTGATCAGCTTTAATTTTGGCCAATAGGGGATGACCGGCATAAGAAACATGCTTGATACCTGAGTTTTTGTAGATATCTTCTTCGAAGGGGAAGATCAGAAATAAATGGCGTATATAACGGCGGATCCATTCGATACGCCCGGACCTCCAGGCCCAGACGGTGGGACTAATGTAGTAATAAACACAGACACCTGTGGCCGATAGCTTCTTGGCCAGACGTAGGTTAAAGTCCGGGTAGTCTACCAGTATGGCGTTTTTGACTTTTCTTTTCCGGCATTCCCGGATTAATGTGTTTTGCAATCTTTTGAGTCGGGCCAATGAAGAAAACACCTCAAAAATGCCAACTACACCGAGATCTCTGCTGTTTTTGATCAATTCAACCCCGGCGGAGGCCATGAGGTCCCCTCCAACACCAAAGAAGCGCCAGCTGGGTGCCATGACTGAAAAGCGGTTTACCAAGTCCCTGGCATACAGTTCAGCAGAGTGGTCAACGACCACAATCAGAGTGTTATGGTTGTTCAAACATGTACTCCAGCTCAGGCATTGCTTTTTTAGGATCATCTCCGGCAAAGAATGCCCACTCCGAGTATTTCTTTTTGTCCCGGTATTCGAGCATGGCCTCTTCGGTACTGGCAGAACATACACCCACGAGGCGGCCGTTGGCCAGAAATTGGGGGAGTTGTTTGGGTGAAATGATTTGTAACTTTTTTTGTTCTGCAGTGGCTGACTGCATGACCAGATTCCATTCCCCATGATCGGTCATGGGGTCCGGATAGAGTTGGCGGATATGTTTTTTGTCGTAAAGTATTTGTAAAGATTCAGGGTAACGACCAGGGTTTGCCTTCATATAGGCATCTATGGCGATAACGTATTGTCGGCCACGAAAGAGTAGTTCCTGTTCCATTTCACGGGTAAAATCTCTTTGCCAGTGGCTGTGAAGTTGCAGCGCAACAATGGCCATTATTGCCAGTGCGCCTACGGCCATGATCATCAAAACGCCGTGACAGCTCTTCATGGCTGATGTGTCAATAATCCTTGTATGGAACACCATTCCCGTCCTGCCCTTCTGTGCTGCTTTTAACATCGATGATGCCCATCGGATCACCACTGAAGTCTATGAGATCGGGATCTTGTGGCTCATCATATACCGGTTCCCATAAAGTGTTTTTTGCCAGTGGATCCTGGGGAATACTGAGCAGGTAGCGGAGTGTGACCAGTTCCTCGAGATCCAGGGGATAGCGCTTTTTGTCGCGGTAAAACATGTTGATGGCGTTACGGATGGAGTAGAGGTTCTCTTTAAGAACGGCCTCTTTGGTGTGTTGTACGGTATAACGGTAACTGGGTATACCGATGCCGAACAGAACTCCAATGACAGCCATGACAATCAGCAACTCGATCAATGTGAACCCCTTTCCCTGGGATCTGTGTGTACAGGCATTCTTGAACATAGTATAGACATTATAGATGGGGAAGGAGGGGCGGTCAAGGGATTGGTTGACGCCTGTGCTCATTTGTATTAATATTTCACCCATTCTATACAGTGTGCAGGTGCTGGCTTGAGGTACTTATGAATAATAAATTGCAGACGGACATCGCCCGGATCAAAAAGGATATGAATGCCGTCATCTTTGCTCACAACTATCAGAGCCGGGAGACCCAGAAAATCGCTGACTTTTTAGGTGATTCACTGGAACTGAGTCGTTTGGCAGCCCAGGTTCCGGAACAGACAATCGTTTTCGCTGGAGTAAAATTCATGGCTGAAACAGCCAAAATTCTGGCTCCGGACAAACTGGTTCTATTGCCCCGACTTGATGCCGGATGCCCCATGGCAGATATGATTACTCTTGAAGATCTGCGTGAACTTAAGGCCCTCCACCCCCAAGCCATGGTCGTGACCTATGTCAATTCAAGTGCAGAGATCAAGGCTGAGTCAGATCTCTGTTGCACCTCGGCCAATGCCGTATCGGTGGTTCGAAATGTCCCGTCTCGGCAGGTCATTTTTATACCGGACAAGAATTTGGGTGCTTATGTGGCTTCAAAAGTTCCAGAGAAAGAATTGATCCTTTTCGAAGGATACTGCTATGTTCATAACCGTATCAAGATCGAGGAGATTGTCGAGATGAAACGCCGCTTCCCGAATGCGCCGGTGCTAATTCATCCCGAGGCACCTATGGCTGTATTGAATTTGGCTGATGAGGTTTTTTCGACCAGCGGCATGCTCGCATACGTTCAAAAAAGTACTGAAAAGGAGTTCGTGGTGGCGACTGAGCAAGGTTTGCTTGAGCGAATGGCTGCGGAAAACCCCGGAAAACAGTTTTATCCGGCCTTGCGACCTAAAATTTGCTCCAACATGAAACGCACCACTTTGGAGGATGTGCTTGGGGCAATGCAGAAAAAACAGTATCAGATCACTGTTGATGAACGCATCGCCGTTCCGGCCCGAAAAGCGTTGGCAGAAATGTTGAAGTATGTATAAATACAAAGATGAGACGGTGTTTTTTAGCTGCTTTGCATTTATATTATTTAGATTACAAAGTGAAGGAGACTGAATATGGATTTAAAAGAACGTGTGGCAAAAGTGATAGAGAAAGTCAGACCGGCTCTGGAGGCTGACGGTGGCGGTATCGAACTGGTTGATGTCCTTATAGACGAAAAAGTGGTTTTAGTCAATCTGACCGGGGCTTGTCATGGTTGCCCAATGAGTACTATGACCATCAAAGGCTACGTCGAGCAAACCGTTAAACAGGAAGTTCCAGAGATTGAAGAGGTTCGTCTGGCCAGGTGATGCCGTTTTTGGAGGCTGGTCTCTGGTCGATTGCGCTGGTTTGTCAACTCCCCCGCTGAAGTGTATAATCCCACTTTTCTCTTCCTGACCAAAAACGACAGGAATAAGGAGTAGCATATGTCTGTCACAAGTGAAAAAAAGCAGGCGAATTTGCTCGATAAAGAGTTTGATATCGCAAAAGATTTTCCCCTGCCGAGCATGGAAACCTGGCGCAAAGTGGCTGAAGAGTCACTGAAAGGCGGCTCATATGAAAAGAAACTGCTGACTGCGACTATTGAAGGTATCCAACTGGAACCGATCTATACCCCCGATCATCTGAAAGGCTTGAAACTCGAGCAGTTTCCCGGTTATTCAGCTTTTACCAGAGGGACACACAGTGGGGGTCAACTGTGTTCATCCTGGCAACTGGCCCAGGAATTGTCAACACCCTTGCCAGAGGATCTTGGCCAGATTGTCCAAAATGCAGTTAAAAGGGGTCAAACTGCCATTGTTATTCCATTGCATCCGGCAATCCGAACCGCAGATCCAAATGTAATGGATCCTTACGGTCACTCCGTTTGGGCACATACTTTGTCTGATTTCAGTCAAATGACTGATGGACTTAATCTTGAGGAGGTACCGCTTCACATCGATGCCGGCGTGAATGGTCTGGAAGTCCTGGCCTTAATGGTTGCCCGTCAGCAGCAAAAGAAGCAAGCAGTGGAGGCGATATCCGGTTCATTGCTCAGCGATCCGCTATCGATACTCTGTGAGCAGGGACGCCT